>Ga0209046_1000023_pt1 | contig 154584 bp, 153 predicted proteins | sample SaaInlV_200m_DNA_5_FD_184669 | JGI IMG/M metagenome (GOLD analysis project Ga0209046, IMG submission 184669) | Marine microbial communities from expanding oxygen minimum zones in the Saanich Inlet - Saanich Inlet SI073_LV_150m_DNA (SPAdes) (version 2) | ecosystem: Environmental > Aquatic >... | reverse complement strand
CACGCCATCGGGCGTGCCAGCATGGAGGGGTCATGTCAGAGCAGGCGGTGATCGTGGTCGTTGAGGATGACCCGAATATCGCCGACCTCGTTGACCTCTACCTGCGTCGCGACGACCACCGGGTCTATCAGGCGTCCACTGGCGAAACGGCGCTGGAGGTGATCGGCCAGCGCTCACCTGACCTAGTGATCCTGGACATCGGCCTGCCGGGAGAAATCGACGGTTTCGAGTGCTGCCGTCAGATCAGGGCCACATCGGACGTTCCGGTAATCATGTTGACTGCCCGTGACGACGAGATCGACAGGGTTGTCGGCTTCGAGCTTGGTGCAGACGATTACGTGACGAAGCCATTCAGCCCGAGAGAGCTGGCGGCCCGGGTCAAGGCCGTTCTGAGACGCTCCAGCGCACCACGGGAGGCTGGCGTGGCGGTCCACGAATTCGGAGACCTCCTCATTGACACCAACCGCTTGGAGGTCCTTCGAGGTGGCGAACCGGTGGCGCTGGCTGCCCGGGAGTTCGCCCTCCTCGTATTTCTCCTCCAGAACCGTGGACTGGCTCTGAGCCGTCGACAACTCCTTGACGGCGCATGGGAGGTCGACTGGGTGGGCGACGAACGAACCGTCGACGTCCACGTCAGGCAACTCCGACGCAAGCTGGGGCCTGATCTGCCACTTGACACCGTCTCAGGCGTCGGATACCGGCTGGGATGAGGCTCTCCTGATGCGCAGACGTCTTCTCACGGCTCTCGTTGGCGCTGTCGCGGCAGCACTCCTGGCCGTTGGTCTGGTTACCGTTGTCCTGGTCAGGCTGGCTGCCTACGACACGACCGTGGAGCACCTTGAAAACAGCGCCACAACCCTGGCTGCAGTCATTGGTGACTCCATCGCCGCCGATGCACATGTTCCTCTGGCCAGAGGCCGGATGCAACGGTTGAGCACCTCGTTGGGCGTGGAAGACATCGGCGTGCTGCTGGTCATGACCCATCGCACGATGCCGGTCACGGTCCTCGCCGAACTTCCGGAGGGACTCGCTGTAACAGACCTGGATCTTGAGGTGCTTGCAGCAACCGGCAACAGCAACGGCCGGGTCGGCGAGAACGCCTGGGCTGCCGCCACCTTCACAGCAGAGGGTTCTACCGCTCCCACGATCATTGTCGTGGTGAGCAGTGGCCTCTTCGCACCTCTCGGTCCCGCTGGAAGGTGGTTCCTACTTGCCGCAGCAGTGACCCTGGTCGGGGCGGCATTTGTTGCGGTGAGGCTTAGTCGAAGCCTGTCGCGGCCACTTGTCGAGGCTACGGAGGCGACCCGCAGAATCGCAGCCGGCGACCTTGATACACGCCTGCCTGATCCGCCTTCTGGCAACCGGGATGAACCGGCCGAGTTGGCCAGGGCCGTGAACGCCATGGCTGAGAGCCTTGAGAGGTCGCGTGGTCTGGAGCGCCAATTTCTGCTGTCCGTGTCCCACGATCTGCGGACTCCAATGACATCCATCCAGGGATATGCCGAGGCTCTCAGCGACGGGACAATCGATGATGCCCGTCGAGCCGGTGGGGTCATTTTGGGCGAGGCGCGACGCCTGGACCGCCTCATCCACGATCTGCTCGACCTGGCTCGGCTGGACTCGCGACGATTCAACCTGGACCTGCATCCAGCCGATGTAGGCGCTGCAACGGAGCAAGCCGCCACGGCCTTCAGCCCTGAAGCCTCCAGTAGGGACATCCAGTTGGAGGTCCGGACCCCACCAGAAACAGTGCTGGCCCGGATCGACACGGACCGTTGGGGTCAGGTTGTTGGGAACCTCATCCAGAACGCCCTTCGCCATGCGGATGGCCGGGTCGAAATCGAGGTGGTAGCTGCTCCCGGTCTGGTGCGGCTGAGCGTGTCCGATGACGGGCCAGGCATTGACTCCGAGGACCTCCCGCATGTCTTTGAGCGGCTCTACGTGTCCAAGCGCAGGCCCGCCAGCCAGGAGTCGGGATCAGGCCTCGGTCTTGCGATAGTCCGTGAGCTGGTTCTGGCCATGGACGGAACCGTCTCGGCCGAATCAGCGCCGGGCGGGGGTGCCCGCCTGACGGTCACGGTTCCGGCAGTGTCCTGAGGACACCGCGCGCCCTGCAGGGGTCAGTCGGTTGCTGAGCGGGCGGCTGTCATTCGGCGGGCCGCCGGAACAGCGACGAGCAGCGCCTTGGCCTTGTTGCGGCACTCCTCGTACTCGGACTCAGGCACGCTGTCGGCGACTATTCCGGCACCTGCCTGGACTGACGCGATTCCGTCCTTGACGAGCATGGTGCGTATCGCAATAGCCGTATCGATGTTGCCCGAAAAGTCGAAGTAGCCGATCACACCGGCATAGGGCCCTCGCTTTACCGGCTCCAACTGGTCGATGATCTCCATCGCCCTCACCTTGGGGGCTCCCGAGACCGTGCCCGCAGGCAGCGTCGCCCGCAACACGTCGATCGGGGTGCAGCCGTGAGCCAGGTCTCCTGCGACCTGACTGGTCAGGTGCATCACGTGGCTGTACCGCTCGAGGGCCATCATCTCCTCGACCTCCTCAGAGCCGAACTTCACCACACGACCGACGTCGTTTCGGGCCAGGTCTACGAGCATCACGTGTTCGGCCCGTTCCTTGGGATCCTCAGCCAACTCGGCTGCCATTCGCCGGTCGTCGGCCTCGGTGCTGCCGCGACGTCTGGTACCTGCGATCGGCCGCGAGATGACGCGCCCATCGAGGAGTTGAACCATTGGTTCCGGCGAGGAACCCACGACGGTCATATCCGGGTAGCGCAGGAAGTACATGTAGGGGCTGGGGTTGATCTGTCGCAGAACCCTGTACACGTCGAAGGGCTCTGCATCGAGTTCGACGTCAAAGCGTTGAGACAGCACCACCTGGAAGATGTCGCCGGCAAGGATGTGTTCCCGGGCTGCCTCGACGGCAAGGCAGTAGTCGTGTCGGCTCATGGAGGAGGTGGTCTCGGGGGCCTCATCGGCCTGGTCGGGGGGCATCATCAACGGCTCGTCGAGCGGAAGTGCTCCGGCGGCGGCGAGCCTGTCGAGCCGGTCCTGCGCATCGGAGTAGAGCGAGTCCAGGTCAGCCCCATCAGCGGAGTCGGGAACCACCACGTTCGCTATCAGGACCGCCCTCTGCCTCCAGTGGTCTATTGCAACCATGTCGCCGATTACAGACATGACGCCGTCGGGAAAGCCCCGGTCGTCGGGCGGTGAATCTGGCAGGCGCTCTACCTCGCGCACTACGTCGTAGCCGAGAAAGCCCATCAGGCCGCCATGGAGTGGTGGCAGACCCTCGATATCGGGCGACCTGAAGTGCTCGAGGAGCCCCTGCATCGCCACCAGAAGGCCGTCGTCAACGCTCACGCCGTCAGGGACTGCCCCCTCGGCTGCGAGGGAGCCGCCTGACAGGGTGAGGGTCAGGGAGGGGTTGAGGCCGATGAACGACCAGCGGCCCCAGGTTTCACCCCTGTCGACGCTCTCGAGCAGGAAGCCGTTGCCGTCTCCGACGCAGCGAGTGAACAGCGCCACCGGAGTGGTCAGGTCGGCGAGCAGCTCGCGCCAGACCGGCACGACACTATGGGATGCGGCCAGTCGACCGAACTGCTCTCTACCGGGACCGTCCACGTGATCAGGTGCCGTTGTCGCCGAACGGGCTGAAGAAGCACGTGTACTCCCCGGTGTGACAGGCACCGTTGCCCTCCTGGTCGACCACGAACAAGAGGGTGTCGCCGTCGCAGTCGAAGTAGGCCTCGCGCACGTACTGCCGGTCACCCGAGGTCTCACCCTTGCACCAGTACTCCTGGCGGCTCCGGCTCCAGAACCAGGTTCTCCCGGTCTGAAGCGTCTGGGCCAACGAGTCGGCATTCATCCAGGCCATCATCAGGACACGGCCTGTGTCGGCCTCTTGAACTATTGCGGGCACGAGGCCGTCGTCGTTGTATGTGACAGCAGCCAACTGTTCCTCCGAAGCGAAGATCGGGCTGCCCTGACGGGTTGTGGGGTCGGTCATTGCCGCAGCCTACGGTCACGCAGATGTCACGCGAAGTCCATTTGACGGGCCCCTCATGATGAGGGTCGATCAGAGGTAGAGGCCGGTGCTTCCCTCTTCGAGACGCTGAGCAGCCACGGCGTGGATGTCACGCTCCCGCACGATGATGTAGTCCATGCCCCGCACCTCCACCTCGTAGCGGTCCTCAGGGTTGAACAGCACCTGGTCACCGACCTCCATGGCCCTGACATTCGGCCCCGTTGCGATCACCTCTGCCCAGGCCAGGCGCTTGCCCATCTGAGCCGTCGCAGGTATCAGGATTCCGCCCGTCGAACGCCTTTCGCCCTCTGCTCCGTCGATGCCGACCAGTATCCGGTCGTTGAGCATCTTGATGGGTAGTCCCTCGGCGTCTGACGGGCCCGGGACTGCTGCTATCGCTGGTTTGTCCACCGCGGGAACGGTACCCAGTGGGGCGGCCATTGTGTGAGGCACTCAGGAACCGACAGGTCGGACGGAAACCCCTGCTGTGGCCATGTGTGCCTTTGCCGCAGCGATCGTGTGTTCGCCGAAGTGGAAGATCGATGCGGCCAGCACGGCATCGGCCAGGCCTTCCACCGCCCCTGCAACAAGGTGATCGAGGTTGCCCACCCCCCCGCTCGCAATCAGGGGAACGCTGACCGCCCCTCCGACCGCCAGGAGCATCGGTATGTCAAATCCGTCACGTGTGCCGTCGCTGTCCATGGAGGTCAGAAGGATCTCGCCTGCTCCCATCTGGTCGGCTCTGGTGGCCCATTTGACGGCATCGAGACCTGTCGGTGTCCTACCGCCGTGGATGAACACCTCAAAACCGCTGTCGACCTCGCTGTTGCGTCGACCGTCAACGGCCACAACTACACACTGTTCTCCGAATTCGGCAGCCAGTTCACCGATCAGGTCCGGCCTCTCGACGGCTGCGGTGTTGACCGAGACCTTGTCGGCTCCTGCACGCAGGATGGCTCTGGCATCCTCGACGCTGCGGATCCCGCCTCCGACGGTGAAGGGTATGAACACCTCCTCGGCTGTGTGGCGCACCATGTCGATGGTGGTCTCCCGGGAGTCCGAGGAGGCCGTTATGTCAAGGAAGACCAACTCGTCGGCGCCCTCCTCGTCGTAGCGTCGCGCCAACTCGACCGGGTCACCGGCATCGCGTAGGTCGACGAAGTTGACCCCCTTCACAACCCGTCCGCCGTCGACGTCGAGGCAGGGAATGACCCTCACGCTTCTCATGTCTGCGCCATCGCCCTGACAGCCTCTTCCAGGTCGACCGTTCCCTCGTAGAGGGCCTTGCCGAGGATGATCCCTCCGATGCCGCTTCCGCCTTCGCTCAGAGCGGCGAGCTCCTCCAGGTGCTGGAGTTGCCCAACCCCACCGGATGCGATCACCTCAACGTCTGTCTCTCTGAGAGCAGCACGCAGGAGGTCGGTATCGGGGCCTTCGAGGGTGCCATCCCTGAGAATCTGGGTTACGACGAAGGCATCAACCCATGCCGGATCAAACAGTCCGATTGCGTCAGCGAGCGTCAGGCCACTCCCCTGTGTCCAGCCTCGTAGGGCCACCTCGTCGCCCTTGACGTCGATTCCGACCGCCACGGCACCCAGTTCAGCGACCTGGCCGACGATGGCAGGGCTCTCGAGGGCGGCCGTTCCCATCACGACACGCCTGACACCCGCGTCAAAGAGGACCTCCGCATCTGCGATGGATCGAACCCCACCCCCTGCCTGTACCGGTATGTCCAGAGCTGTCGCCACTGCTCCGACAACAGCCCTGTTGGTGGGGTCACCGGTGAGAGCTGCATCCAGGTCGACCACGTGCAGCCATGGCGCTCCGGCGGCCTCGAAACGGCGTGCCTGTTCAACCGGATCGTCGCCGTAGACGGTTTCGCGGGCAAAGTCGCCCTCGATGAGCCTCACACACCGGCCACCCCTCAGATCGACAGCCGGAAACAGCGCCGGGCCCATCAGCTACCTCCGGGGAGCGAATCGACGAAGTTGCCGAGGACCTTGAGTCCCGTGCGTCCGGACTTCTCGGGGTGGAACTGAACTCCCCAGAGGTTCCCCCTTCGGACGGCGGCACACAGCGGCTTGCCGTATTCGCATGTGGCGACGGTGGCCGGGCCGACCTGTGCTGCGTATCCGTGGACGAAGTACATCCAGGCAGCGTCCGGCAGGCCCGCAAAGAGCGCATCACCGTCTGTGATGTCCAGGCGGTTCCACTGCATCTGCGGACACTTCACGTCACCTGTAATGCGTCTGACACGCCCTTCGATCACGCCGAGACCCCGACTACCGGAAGCCTCGTCGCTGCCATCGAACAGCATCTGCATGCCCACACAGATTCCGAGGAAGGGCCTGCCGCCAGCGGCAGCATCGACGGCGGCCTCCCGTGCAATATCGGTCAACCCTGACTCGTCAAGTGCCTCGAGACAGCGCCCGAAGGCTCCGACACCGGGCAGGACGATTCCGGCCGCTTCGTCGATGAGGCCCCTGTCTGCCGTGAGGGTGGCATTGGCTCCCATCCGCTGGAGCGCCTTTTGAGCAGACCTCAGGTTGCCGATGCCGTAGTCGAGGACAGCGACAAGTGGCCCTTCGGTCACAGGCTCCCCTTGGTCGACGGTACGGCATCACCATCGACGGCTACTGCGTCGCGGAGGGACCTGGCAACTGCCTTGAAGCAGGCCTCGACAATGTGGTGGGTGTTGGCCCCGCGGATCGACTCGACGTGCAGCGTCAGGGCTGCCGAGACGCTGAATGCGCGCCAGAACTCCTCTATCAGCTGTGGATCGAAGGGGGGATCGCCAAGGATCTTCTGGCCGGGGAACCCAACCTCATAGTGCAGATAGGGGCGTCCGGACAGGTCAAGCGAGACGTCGACCAGAGCCTCGTCGAGGGGAACACGGTTGGACGCAAAGCGCCTGACCCCCGCCTTGTCACCGAGAGCCTCTGAGAACGCCGTGCCAATGGCGATACCGACATCCTCGACTGTGTGGTGCGCGTCAATCTCGAGGTCGCCGCGACACTCGACAGCGAGGCCAAAACCGCCGTGTCGCCCCAGCTGGTCGAGCATGTGGTCAAAGAACGGGATTCCGGTCGAGGCAGAGACTGATCCACCATCAAGGTCGATATCGACCTTCACCGCCGTCTCGCTGGTCGTGCGCTCACATGAACCGGTTCGGCCTGTCACAACAACACCTCCCTGAGAGCGACCAGGAATCGGTCGTCCTCACTTTGTGTACCAATGGTCACCCGTAGGCAGTCCTCGAGACCCGCCACCGACGAGAAGTCACGCACGAGAACCGACCTGTCGAGGAGTCCCTGCCATGCCTGAGTCCCCGACATCGCCTCTGGCCGGAACAGGATGAAGTTGGCCTGCGACGGCCAGACGGTGACGGGCAGCTCCCCGAGAGCCGCGGCGAGGCGACCGCGCTCGGTGATTACGGCCTCGACACGTTCCTGCATCTCAGCACCGTAGGCAAGAGCAAGGATGCCGGCCTCCTGTTTGATGGAGTCGAGGTGGTACGGCAGCATGACCTTCTCCAGTTCGCTGAGACACCACGGCGGCCCCAACAGGTAGCCGAGGCGCAGACCTGCCATGGCCCATGTCTTTGAGAAGGTCCTTGTAACCACAAGCGACCTGTCCTCGCGAAGGAGGTCGACAGCGGATGTGGGCGAGAACTGTCCGTAGGCCTCATCAACGACAAGGAGGCCGCCGTGGGGCTCAAGCAGGTCGAGTGCACTCTGCACCAGGCCCTCGGGGTCGAGCAGACCGGTCGGGTTGTTCGGGGAGCACAGGAACAAGATGTCGGGCTGTTCGGCCTCGAAGAGATCGGTCAGAAGGTTCCTGTCGAGCGAGAAGTCGGCACGGCGGGCAGCCCTGACCAGACGGGTACCGGTTATGCGGGTGATCTGGGAATGCATTGCGTAGGTGGGCTCGAACACCGCGGCGGAGCGGCCTGGACCTCCGTAGGCCAGAAGCGTGGCCTGGAGCACCTCGTTTGAGCCGTTGGCGCAGAACACCCAGTCGGGGTCGAGGCCGTACCGCTGGCCCAGGGCGGCACGTAGTCGAACCGCACCCCTGTCGGGGTATCTGTTCAGGTCAACGCCGTCCAGAGCCCTGCGCAGGTCGGACATGAACTCAGCCGGTGGCGGCTCGGCCGCCTCATTGGTGTTGAGGCGAACGTCAACCTCGACCTGGGGAGAGTGGTAGCCGACCAGCGAGGCGACATCTGAACGTGCGCGTGCCCTCTGCCTCGACGGGATCTCGGATTCAGGCATCGGACAGACGCATCCTCACGGACTCGGCATGGGCATCGAGTCCCTCGACCTCGGCAAGGGTCACGATGTGGGGGCCCAGCCGCTCAATGGCTGTCCGGTCGGCGGTGACCACGTGCACATCCTTGGTGAAGTCCGAGACCGTCAGGGCCCCGGCGAACCTGGCCGTTCCTGCGGTTGGAAGCACATGGCTGGGCCCGGCCATGTAGTCGCCGAGAGAGGCCGGTGACCACGGGCCACAGAACACGGCACCGGCGTTTCTCACCTTCAGAGCCAGCTCACCCGCATCGGCACACATCAACTGAAGGTGCTCGGGAGCGATTTCGTCGGCGACGGCAAGGGCCTCGACAGGTCCGTCGACGAGCACGCAGATACCGGCCACTGCGAGAGTTGCCTCAATATCGGACCTGCGGGGTGATGCAGCGACGATCTCCTCGATTGCGCCCTCAGCGGCATCGGCAACCGCCTCGTCCCAGGTGATGAGCCATGCCAGGCCGTCGGGTCCGTGCTCGGCCTGCACAACCACGTCGACAGCGGCGAACTCGGGTGGGACGGTGGCATCGGCGATGACTACGACCTCAGAGGGACCTGTGAAGCCCACGGGGATTCCGACCGCACCCGCAACCTCCTGCTTTGCGACAGCCACATAGACGTTGCCGGGACCCACGATCACGTCGACCGGGTCGATGCTTGCCGTTCCGTAGGCAAGCGCGGCGATTGCCTGGGCTCCACCGACCGGGTGCACCGCGTCGACTCCGGCGACAGCTGCCGCAGCAAGAGTTGCATCAGGAATCAGACCATCGGAGCCTGGCGGTACACACACGACGACCTCATCTACCCCGGCGACCCTCGCCGGAACAGCCGTCATGAGCAGCGTGGACGGATAGGTGGCCCTTCCGCCGGGTACATAACAGCCGGCCCTACGCACCGGCCTTGGAATCGAACGGACCTCGAGGCCACCTGCCTCATGCCTCATCTCTGGCCGGACCTGAGTCGCGTGATGTCCACGTATCGCCTCGGCCGACGCCAAGAGGGCTTTCCTGACCTCAACGCCCACCCTCTGGAGAGCCTCTTCCATCTCGGGGCGACCGATGCGGGGGCTCGGCGGAGACGCACCGTCGAATCGCTCTGTGAACTCCGCCAGTGCCTCGTCGCCGCGCTCTCTGACCGCGGCGATAATCGAACGGACCACCTCGGTCACGTTGTCGCTGACGGGTTCGGGACGCGGCAGAACATCGGTGAGACAGCCGGTAAACCCGCGGAGGTCGAGTCGGGTCAGCACCCCGCCACGCTACCGGGCGGCGTGGTCGTGGACGGCGGCATTTCGAGTCGCCGGTGGCAGCCGCTACGCCGCTGGGCAAGACTCCCGGCGTGGAACCCGACCCGGAGGCAGAACTCTCCTCGCTGGCCAGCCAGCTCGACGAGTTGATCGGACGCGTCGGAACCATTCTGAGAGGCATGGAGCAGGGTGACCGGGCCGACGGCCAGTCGGCACTTCTGGAGGTCGAGCGTCACCTCGTGGGTGCCCGCAGGGAGTTGGAACGCCGTACCCGTCAGACGGTCGATGACGGGCAGTAGTCGTTCAACACGCAGTCCTCACAACGCGGAGAACGGCTCGGGCATACTCGCCGACCATGGAGTATCAGGAGCAGGCTGAACAGGCCTCTCTCGGCTGCTGGAACCATCGGGTTGAGGACCATCTCGACCTTCACCGGATCGGTCTCATCGGTTATGGCGAGCCGTCTGGCCAGGCGACCGACATGTGTGTCGACGGGAAGGCCTGGCAGGTCGAGGGCCACGCTTCGAACGACGTTCGCCGTCTTGCGTCCGACTCCGGGTAGCGAAACCAGATCAGGCATGGCCCCGGGGACCACGCCGTCGTACACGTCGGCGAGCCTTCTGGCCATTCCCATCAGATTGCGCGCCTTTGCGGAATAGAAGCCAGTGGAATGCACCAACTTCTCGAGGTCTTCGGGAGCGGCATCTGCAAGGGCGTCAGCATCCGGATAGGCGGCAAATACCGCTGGGGTAACCATGTTGACCCGCTTGTCCGTGCACTGGGCCGACAGGATCGTGGCTACAAGGAGTTGAAACGGGTTGGCGTGGTCGAGCTCGCACTGGGCGTCGGGATACTCCCCACCGAGGCGCCTGTGCGCCTCCCTGGCTCGTCCCCGGGGGGTTCTCGGTGTTCCCACGTCGTCGGACAGTATCCGGCGCTGCGGCCTCCCGGCGGTAGCCTCCTGCCAAATGGAGCGACTTGTTGTCTCGGACGGAACGGACACCGCCACCCTGGTCGCCACCCTCGACCACTGGGTCCTCACCGTCGACGTCCCCAGAGGCGAGGCTGAGCGCAGACAGCGCCTCCTCGAAGCGGCAGCTCAGGCCCTCGGCGCCGAGGGCGGTGGACGCATCGTCTTCTGGGTCGACAACGCCGACGAGGCCGGAGACCGCGTACCGCTGGCCGCCGGCTACACGCCGTTCAGGGACCTGTGGAGGCTGGGTCGGCAGCTTCCGGCCATTCCGGGTTCGCTCACAACCCGACCATTTGTCGAACAGGACAGCGCTGCATTCCTCGAGGTGAACAACCGTGCATTCGACTGGCACCCGGAGCAGGGCGGCATGACCGAGGCCGACCTCGAGTCCCGGATGTCCGAACCCTGGTTCGATGTTGATGGTTTTCGGATCTGGGAGAATGATGCCGGTGGGTTGGGAGGCTTTTGCTGGACCAAGGTCCACAACGACGTCAAGCCGCCGGTGGGTGAGATCTACGCCATTGCGGTCGATCCCGACCTGCGGGGCCGGGGCATCGGCCGTGAGCTCACCCTCGCCGGCCTGGAGTGGCTCGCCCACCGGGGACTACGCAGGGCCATTCTCTACGTGGAGTCAGACAACCGTCCGGCCAACCGGATGTACAACGAACTCGGGTTTGAGCACGAGGCCACCAACCGGGCCTACCAGCGCATTCTGCGATGACCGGCGACTCCCCCACATCTGACCCACCCAGCAGGACCGACCGGGGCATTCCCGTCTCCCGCTACGACCACGACCGCACCGAGTTGGATGCCCTTCTTACAGGTCTGCCCACCTACCGGACGGAGCAGCTCTGGCAGGGCCTCTACAGCGATCTGGCCGACCCGGACGACATCACCACACTTCCGGCGACACTTCGAAGCGAGCTCGTCGAGCAGTTGCCTGCTGCCCTCCACCTGGATCACCGGTCGGTCAGCGACAGCGGTGAAACTGTCAAGTGGCTCTGGCGTCTTGCCGATGGCTCCCTTATCGAGACGGTGCTTATGCACTACGAGGAGAGATCCACCGTCTGTGTCAGCTCCCAGGCCGGATGTGCCATGGCCTGCGGCTTCTGCGCCACCGGCCAGATGGGATTTGACCGACACCTCTCAACCGGAGAGATGGTCGAGCAGGTTGTACGGGCACAACGCGAGGCCGGCGAGCGGAGGGTCTCGAATGTGGTCTTCATGGGCATGGGTGAACCACTTGCCAACTACGACCGCACCTGGGCGGCGGTTGAACGGATCCACGGAGCCCTCGGTCTATCCGCGCGACACCTGACCATCTCCACCGTCGGCCTCATACCCGGAATTCTGAGGCTCGCCGAGGAGAGCCTCCCGGTGAACCTGGCCGTGTCACTCCACGCAGCAAATGACCGACTACGCGATGAACTGGTGCCGGTGAACCGTCGATGGCCCCTGACAGCACTCGCCGAGGCCTGCAGCCACCACGCGATCACAACCGGGCGTCGCCTCTCCTTTGAGTGGGCGCTGATGCACGACGTGAACGACACCCTCAGGGACGCCGCCGAGTTGGCCGACTATGCGGGCCCCCTGGCGGCGCATGTGAACCTGATACCGCTGAACCCCACACCCGGCTGGCCAACCCGCGGCTCCTCTCCCCTCCGGGTCAGGGAGTTCGCCGGCGAACTCGGGAATCGGGGAATCAATGCAACCATCCGCCGCACCCGCGGCGTTGATATCGACGCTGCCTGCGGCCAGTTGAGGGCCAGCCGAACCTCGGTAGATCTGAGCCCGCCACGGCGTGAAGCGCCACCCCGCCTGCCAGACTGAACCAATGGAATCACGCCGCTGGTTGAACCGGTACCAACCACAGACCCTCGTCACCGGAACCATGCTCCTCTACATCGAGGGCCTCTTCAACCTTGTCAGGGGAACGGAGTTGATGTTCATCGGGTTGGCGATGTTCCCGGCCGCCTACGCGATAGCCAACGACAGGCGCTGGGGCTGGAGGCTGGGGGTTGGGGCCGCTGCCCTGGCGGTTCTGCTTCGACTCATCTCGATCCTCTCGTACGGCTTCACCCCGACCGTCCTGTTGATTCTGGTATTCCCGGTGGCCCTCCTGGCCCTGCTGGTCCACCCCATCAGCAGGGAATACCAACGGGTCTGGTTCTCCTGACCATGTCCGGACCCGCCGACCCCGCTTCAGGAGGTCAGGGCGCTCCGCTCCCCCGAGGAGAGGCCAAGTCTGTCGAGGTGCGGCGCATGTTCGACAGCATCGCCCCCCGCTACGACCTGATGAACAGGATCATGACGTTTCGCCTGGATGTCGCCTGGCGTAGGCGGACTGTGGCAGCGCTCGACCTTCCGGGCGGTTCCACCGTCATGGACGTGGCCTGCGGCACCGGAGACCTCTGCAGGGACCTGCACCGGGCCGGTCACCGCGCCATCGGCCTCGACATGTCGTGGGGAATGCTCGCCGCAGCACGTACCGACGCTCCCCTGCTGCATGCCGATGCCCTCCTCCAGCCAGCAAGGTCAGGGGCTATCGACGGTCTCTCCTGTGGCTTCGCCCTTCGAAACTTCACCGCCCTCGAACCGTTCCTCTCTGAGGCGGCACGACTTCTCAGGCAGGGGGGCCGTATGGCCCTGCTCGAGGTTGACCGCCCCACAAGTCCGGTCCTGCGGGCCGGCCACGGTCTCTACTTCGGAAAGGTTGTTCCCCTGGTCGGCGGCCTCTTCTCAGACAGGGATGCCTACCGCTACCTACCTCGTTCGGTCGCCTACCTTCCGCCCGAGCCTGAGTTGCTGGCCATGATCGCTGCGGCCGGATTCAGCGATGTCGACAAGGTGCGTCTGTCAGGTGGGATCGCCCAGTTGATTACAGCCACCCGTTCCTGAGCGGCGCTGCTCAGACAGACAGCGCCAGACCGAGGGCCAGGAGGGCACCGGCCAACATCTGCGTGCTGGCCGTCCTGCCGAGCACGGGAACCAGATCGGATCCACCTGCTCCACGCAGCACGGAGCGGACGGCCGGACCGGCGGTGATGCCGCCACCGAGAATCAGAGCGGCCCACGGGCGCTCGAGGGCACAGAGAGATCCGAGGATCAGACCACCGTCGGCCATCGCCACGTAGAGCCAGCGTGTGCGACGGTCGCCGATCCTCACGGCCAGGGTGCACTTCCCGGCCTTCTCGTCTGTCGGAATGTCGCGCAGGTTGTTGACGACCAGCAGTGAAACTGCGAGAAGGCCTACCGCTGAGCCGGCCAGAAGGGCCAGTCCTGTGACCTCCCGTGCGTGGACGTAGGCGCTTCCGACCGTGGCGACAAGACCAAAGAACACAAATACGAACACCTCGCCCAGTCCCAGGTAGCCGTAGGGCCTTGGTCCGCCGGTGTAGAGCCAACCGGCTGCAATCGACGCGGCACCAACGAGAAGCAGCCAGGGGGTGACCGCCACGGCGAGGACCAGGCCGGCTATGGCTGCCACAGCAAGGGCTGCTCCGGCAGCCAGCCTGACCTCTGCGGGTGAGGCCATTCCCGAACCGACGAGCCTTCGTGGCCCTGTCCGGTCGGGGCCGTCGGTTCCACGTACCCCGTCTGCGAGATCGTTCGAATAGTTGGTTCCCACCTGCAGCGCCAGGGCCACGACGAGCGCCAGCAGGGCCCGCCACCAGATAATCCCCGAGCCGGCTGCGACCGCGGTGCCTACAGCTACCGGAACGATCGCAGCGGGAAGGGTCCGGGGCCGTGCCCCAAGTATCCAGCGCTGCATCCTTCCAGTCTGCCAGCGAAGGGGCCGACGGCCGATCCCCCGCCGCCCGACCGGTATGGTCAGCGCCCTGTGAACCGTCTCGCCGGGGAGACCAGCCCCTACCTGCGCCAACACACCGAGAACCCCGTCGACTGGTTTCCGTGGGGTTCAGAGGCCTTCACCGCTGCCTCAGAGCTCGACAGGCCGATCCTCCTGTCCGTGGGCTATTCCGCATGCCACTGGTGCCATGTGATGGCCCACGAATCCTTTGAGAACGCCGAGATCGCCGCCCAGATGAACGATGGGTTCGTGAACGTGAAGGTGGATCGGGAGGAGCGGCCCGATGTGGACGCCATCTACATGGATGCCGTTACCTCGCTGACCGGGAGGGGTGGCTGGCCAATGACCGTTTTCTGCACCCCCGATGGCCGCCCCTTCCATGCCGGTACCTACTGGCCTGACACCCCGAGGGGCGGCATGGCATCGTTCCCCCAGGTGCTGTCTGCGATCGTGAAGGCATGGGCTGAGGACCGCCAGGACCTGGATGGCATGGCCGACCGCCTGACCGCCACCATGGCCCGCCAGGCCGAGATGGAGCCGGCTGCGGCGCCTCCGGGGCCGGAAACCCTCGCCGGTGCGTCCGACCAGATGCTGGCCGTACACGACGACGAGTGGGGCGGCTTTGGTGGTGCCCCCAAGTTCCCACAGGCCATGAACCTCGAGGCACTGCTGCGAAATATCGCCCATACCGGGAAGCCTGAGCCGACCAGGGTGCTCACCACCACCTTGGACGCCATGGCATCAGGTGGGATGTACGACCACCTCGGTGGCGGCTTCTCCCGGTACTCGGTTGACCGGTACTGGCTGGTCCCCCATTTCGAGAAGATGCTCTACGACAACGCCCTCCTGTCCCGTGCCTACCTGCACGGTTGGCAGGTCCTGGGGCACGATCGATGGCGCCAGGTGGCCTCTGAGTGCATCGAGTACGTACTGCGGGACCTGAGGCACCCCGATGGTGGCTTCCTGTCAGCTGAGGATGCCGACTCCGAGGGGGTGGAGGGAAGGTTCCACGTCTGGTCGGAGGCCGAGGTGCGCGAGGTGTGCGGTTCCGACGCCGACGCTGCGATCGCCTGGTATGGGGTCACCGGGGCCGGCAACTTCGAGGGAGCAAGTATCCTGCACCGCCCGGTCCGGGGCGACCTCCTCCGGCCGGACGACGTCGAGAGGGCACGACAGGCCCTGTTCGCACGCCGCGAGGCCAGGGTCCGGCCTGGGCTCGACGACAAGGTCCTGACCGAGTGGAACGGCCTGATGCTGGCGACCCTGGCCGATGCGGCGATGGCAACGGGAAAATCCGACTGGCTGGAGCCCGCCCGGGCCAACGGGGACTTTCTGTGCCGTGTTCTGCAGCGCCCTGACGGCCGCTGGCTGCGCTCCTGGCAGGCCGACGGAGGTGCACGCCACCTCGGCTACGCCGCCGACCACGCGGCGATGATCGACGGCCTGACCCGCCTCGGTGAGGCCACGGGCGAGATCCGCTGGACCGAGGCTGCCGTCTCAACAGCTGAGGTCCTGTTGGCCCTGTTCAGCGATCTCGACAACGGTGGCTTCCACACCACCGGAAGTGACGCCGAGGCTCTCGTGATGCGCCCCAAGGACCTGATGGACAACGCCCAGCCGTCTGCCAACAGCCTGGCTGCGGTAGCCCTGCTCCGCCTCGGCGCCCTCGTCGGCGAGAAGCGCTACACCGAGGCCGCCGAAGGCGTGCTGAGGCTCCTCGGTGACCGGGTAACCGGGCATCCCACGGCGTTCGGACACCTCCTTGGAGCTGTGGACCTGTTCCACTCGGGAATAACAGAGGTGGTGATTCCCGGAGTCAGGCCAGACCTGGTCGAGGTCGTCCAGCGGGCCTACCTGCCCAACGTGGTGCTGGCCTCGGGTGAAAGAGGCGACGGACCCCTCTGGGAGGGCCGTGAGGACGGCCTGGCCTATGTCTGCCGGAACTACACCTGCCTCGCCCCGGTGGACTCCGTGGAGGCACTCAGGGAGACCCTGGACCTCACCTAGGCGCGCCAGTCGGGTCAGGCGGCCTTTTCCAGGATGTGGATGCCGCATGAGGAACCCAGGCCGATGACGTGAGCGAGGCCGACCTTGGCGCCCTTGATCTGGCGGTCTCCAGCCTCACCACGCAGGTGGGTTGTCACCTCGAACACGTTGGCCACCCCGGTGGCTCCGATCGGGTGGCCCTTTGAGATGAGCCCACCTGACACGTTCACGGGCGTTGTGCCATCTCGGAACGGTGCGCCGGAGTCGATGAAGTCACCAGCACCACCCGGCTCACACAGGCCCAGGTTGTCGTAGTGGATCAACTCGGCAGTTGCGAAGCAGTCGTGCAGTTCAACCAGGTCCAGGTCCTCGGGGCCGATGCCGGCCTTCTCGTAGGCCTGGTTGGCTGCGTTGCGGGTGAGCGTGTTCACGTCGGGCTGAACCTGGCCGCTTTCAACCCAGGGATCCGAGGTCAGCACGGATGCTGCGATCTTGACCGCCCTCTTCTGGACACGCTTGGGCATCGACCGCAGACGTTCCTCTGAGACCAGAACGGCCGCAGCCGCACCGTCACCGGTCGGGCAGCACATAAGCAGCGTGTTCGGGTAGCTCTGGACCGGCGAGCCCATGATCTCCTCCAGCGAGAACTCCTTCTGGTACTGGGCCAGCGGATTCAGGGTGGAGTGGAGATGGTTCTTGTAGGCGACCTTGGCGAACTGCTCGAAGCCGACGCCGTCGTTTTCGTAGGCGTACGCCATGCCCGCCTGGGCGAAAACACCCGGCATGGTCTCGGTACCGATCACGCCGTCCACGGCAGTCACCGCGCCGTAGCGTCCGGCGGGCTCGTAGAGGTTGGCCTCCTCCTTGGAACCGCCCCGCAGAAGGCCCATCTTGCCCATCTGCTCGACGCCGACCGCCAGCCCCATCGAGGCCTCCCCTGCCTTGATCGACAGGTACACGGTCCGTATGGCCGTGGCACCGGTGGCGCATGCGTTGGTGACGTTGAACACCGGTATCCCGGTCTGCCCTATCTGCTTCTGGATCCGCTGACCCATGCTGGTGCTGGCCTGGAAGAGGGTCCCAGCGGCCATCACATCCATGTCGTGGACGGTCACCTCACCATCGGCGAATGCCTCGAGACACACCTTCGCTGCAAGGTCAACCGCGTCCAGGTCGGGGTAACGCCCGAACCTGGTCATGCTGGTACCTAGTACCCAGACTGAGTCACCTGACATGGAATCGTCCTCTCGCTGAGGGTTTGGGGGTTTAGGTTCAGACGGGGCGGTAGCCGAAGGCCACGCACTCGGTTCCGGCGTCGTCGGTGCCCGACACGTACGTGGCCAGGCGCACCTTCATGCCAAGGGTCACGTGTTCAGGGTCGGCCGGGCAGTCAACCAGGTTGGAGCGCACGGTGGTTCCGTCATCGGTCTCCACCAGAGCCGATACGTAGGGCACCGGTATCCCCGGTGCTGCCCTGTGCACGATGCTGAACGAGCGCAACGCCCCCCGGTTGGACACGCGGGCATTCACGAAGTCGGCCTTGCCGCACTTCGCACAGGCGTTACGGCGATCAAAGTATCGGGCACCGCAGTGTCCGCACTCGGTGGCACGCAGGTATGGGCGGGCGCCGATCCGCAGATAGTCGACAATCGGTACCTGTCGGGTGCTGGCCATTGCTACTCCATATCGGGCTGTCGTGGCTCTGAGCGCTTCGGCGGAACCCTAACCGTGGCAGCCGGTCAGGCCAGAGTCGGGACTACCAGCAGCCGTGGTGCACGACAGAGGCGACTGGCCGCCTGGACCGCGCCGCCGAGGTGCTCGGTCGTAGGGCCACATGGTCCGGGTGACCTATCGCGATGGCGCCGGGTGAGCGGGCGCTCCCCGGCACATCGAACCTCCGGCGAACTGCACCCTCGTTGCCGAACAGGCCGAAGAAGCAACAACCCAGGCTCTCTTCTACCACCAGCAACTGGAGAGCCATTGCCGCAAACGCCGCATCGGTCAGCCAGTACGGTACTGACCAGTCGGCAGCGTCGACGCCCAGACCGGTGGCTACCTTGTCGTCCTCGCCATACCTCTCGAGGTAGACATCGGGAAGGCCGAACGGGATGACGATGGCGGGGGCCAGCAGCAATCCGGGCCATGGAAACCCTGAGTGCTTCTCCGAGGGAAGTGTCGTGTCCCAGAACGCTGCGACCTCGCCCGGGCCCTCAAGAACCAAGAACTCGACTCCCTGACAGTTGCCGGCAGTCGGAGTGCGACGGGCCCGATCCAACAGGCGGTCGATGACGCCGCCACCCAGCGGCTCCCGGGTGAAGGAACGGCAGGTTCTTCTAGCCGCCAGAGCCTCGTTGACCGACATGTCGTCGACCGCTCTGGGAGGCCTGCTCAGAGGAGTTTCTCGAGGCTTTCGGCCATCGCCCATCCGCAGGCAACCAGGACATCGCCACGCTTATGGTCCAGGCCACCGAAGTAGTCGGCCACATCGGGGTCGATCTTCTCTGGCGTGAGGCTGGCGTGGTCGAAAACGCATGGTTGGCCGTCGCATCCGGGGGCGAGAAAGGTGCGCTCGTTGTAGGACAGCGACGACATTCCGAACCTCTTTACGAAGCGCCGCCCCCATGCACGTTCCTCACCTGCAGCCTTGTGGCCGGGACGGGGTACGACGTCGACGAGCGTGCGGTATGCCTCAAAGCCGGAAGGATCGTTGAAGCGGGCGCCTATGACCACATCCTCGTCGGGGAAGGCCAGAGCCGCCCTTCTGAGCTGCTCGGCCATAACCGCACGCAGAACCGTGTCGCGCTTGCTGGTTCGGCGAATCGAGGCCAGCCCGATAATCACGCTCGGGGTGCCACCGATGCGCTCGAGGGTGCAGAAGGCGAAGCCCTTCAGGTGCCCACCCTCACGGGCGGTGGTAACCAGAACCCATTCCTCGGTCTGCTTTGAGAGCATGCCGATTCCGAACGAGTTTGGTCCGGCGGCCGAGAGATCGGCCATCTCCTCAATCTCGGCATCACCGAGCATCGTGCAATCCTTGGTCTCAACCTCGATTGCCATCGACTCCGGCCCCTCGCTAGCTGACTGATTTGCCGACCTTCTTGTCCGGCCTGCGCCGGGCAATTACAGCGGACATTCGGCCGAATTCGCAAGCCGAACGCCCCTCCATCCTGCCGGAGCACTGGCACTATCCCAACCCTGTCGTTCTGGGCAACACGCTTTTCAGCCGGTCAGGACCGATTCTGCCCCCAGCAACACCCTGATCTCGGCGACGAGACCGCCCGCCGGATCCACGCTGAACTCTGCCGGAAGGCTAAGCACGTGCCTGTCGCCGAGGTGTAGGAACACCTCGGAATCGCCGGGGTGTGAACTCAAGAGGGTCTTCAACTCGTCGATCGCAGCCTCGCTGACCTGCTCGAGCGGCAGCTTGATGCGCACCGGCTTTGAGACCCCGATGCTCGAGGTGTCAAACACCTCAACCTCCATGCAGATCAGCTTCGGGGAGTCCTCCCGGGTGTCGAGCCGCCCCCTCAACAGGACCACGGCGTCGTCAGCCAACTTGTGTCCATGTTCCGTCATGGTCTTCGGGAACACCATCACCTCGATCGAACCCTCGAGGTCCTCAAGATCGAAGACCGCCATCAGGTCACCGCGACGGGTCCACTTCTTGTTCAGGTTCGTGACCACCCCACCAACTGTGCGAAACATGCCGTCCTCGGTCTCACGGAGTTCAGCAATGCTCGTGTCGGTTCGCCGGCGGAGTGCACCCTCGTAGCCGCGTAGCGGATGGTCCGACACGTAGAGGCCCAGCATCTCCTTTTCGAAGGCCAGGCGGGTCGACTTGTCGAACTCAACGTCGGCGATCTCAGCCCTCTCATCAAACGACGGCCCTGTTTCATCTGTACCGAACAACGACATGACTCCCATGTCATGTTCCCTGCGGCGCGCCAGGATGTGATCGATGATCTGCTCATGGGCATGGAGCAGTCCCTGGCGCGGGTGGCCGAGGCTGTCGAACGACCCCGCCTTGATCAACGACTCGACCGTTCGCTTGTTCAAGACACCCATATCGCAGCGTTCAACGAAGCTGTAGAAGTCCGTGAACGGGCCCGAGGCGTCCCGCTCCGCTTCTATGAGTTCCACCAGGCCGGAGCCGACGTTTCGCACGGCTGAGAGGCCGAACACGATCTGGCCAGGGCCTCCACCGCCCCCCGCCGGCACGGGATTGAAGTCTGAGCGGGCCTTGTTGATGTCGGGGACAACAACCTCGATTCCCAGTATCCGGCACTCGTTGAGGTAGACCCCCGCCTTGTCGAGGTTCGACTTGACGCTGGTCAACAGTGCTGCCATGTACTCGACCGGGTAGTGGGCCTTGAGGTAGGCGATCTGATAGGCGATCAGGCCGTAGCCGTAGGCGTGGCTCTTGTTGAAGGCGTAATCGGCGAACTGTTCGATGATGTCGAACAGTTCCTCGCCGAGGGCACTCCCGTAGCCGGTCTCCTCGCAGCCGCTGATGAACCCGTCGCGTTCCTGCTGCATCATCTCGCGGATCTTCTTGCCACAGGCCTTGCGGAGGTTGTCGGCCTGTGCAAGCGAGTAGCCGGCAAACTTCTGGGCCACCCGCATCACGGACTCCTGGTAGACCATCAGGCCGTATGTGTCGGCGAGGATCTCCTCAGCGTCGGGGTGGATGTAGGTAACCGGCTGCCGACCGTTCTTGCGGTCCGCGTAGTCGTTGTGCATGTTGGCCGCCATCGGGCCTGGCCTGTAGAGGCCGACAAGGGCAGCCACGTCGTCGAAGCTGGAAGGCGCAAGGGAGCGCATCAGGGCGCGCATCGGCCCCGATTCCAGCTGGAACACGCCGATCGAGTCGCCCCTTGACAGCAGGTCATACGTGGGTTGGTCCTCGAGGTCCACAGAATCAATGTCGACCTCGACTCCGCTGGTACGCCTTACGAGCTCGAGCGTGTCGGTTATGACATCGAGGTTTCGCAGCCCCAGGAAGTCCATCTTGAGTAGGCCCAGGTCCTCGACCCCGTGCATCTCGTACTGGGTTACGACCGGTGCGTCCTCGGGGGCCTGGCCAGACTCGGGTTTCCGCTGGATCGGCAGGTAGTCGGTAAGTGGCTCCTTGGTGATCACCACTGCGGCAGCGTGGATTCCGTCCTGACGCCGTAGACCCTCAAGTCCCTTGGCCACGTCCACAACAGCCTTGACATCGGAGTCGGTGGTGTACATCTCGCGGAGATCAGCTGCCGCCTTGTAGCCATCCCGGTGCTTCTCGGTCTCCTCCAGACATGCCCCGAGAGGTGTGTCTCGCCCCATTACGAGTGGTGGCATCGCCTTGGCAATCTTGTCGCCTACTGCATACGGGTAGCCGAGCACCCGAGCTGCGTCCCTTACGGCTGCCCGTGCCTTGATCTGAGAGAACGTGACTATCTGAGCCACGTGGTCCCTGCCGTACTTCTCTGCCGCGTACCGGATCAGCTCGTCGCGGTGCCTCGAGTCGAAGTCCATGTCGATATCCGGCATCGAACTGCGACTGGGGTTCAAGAACCGTTCGAAGAGGAGGTCGTAGCGAATCGGGTCCAGGTCGGTGATCCACAGGCAGTAGGCGACTGCGCAGCCGGTTGCACTCCCGCGCCCGGGGCCGACCCTGATGCCTCTGTCCCTTGCGTACCTGATCAGGTCCCAGGTGATGAGGAAATACGAGGAGAAGCCCATGTCGCGGATGGTGCGCAACTCAAAAGTCAGGCGGTCCACCACGTGGTCGGGAAGATCTGACCCCCAACGCCGCCGGGCACCCTCGAATGTGAGGTGTTCCAGATAGGCGTCGTGGTCGTCGAACTCGGATGGAATCGGGAAGTCAGGTAACTGTGGGCTGCCGAACTCAATCTCCACGTCAGAACGTTCGGCGATCCACAGCGTGTTGTCACATGCATCGGGCAGTTCGCGGAACAGGCTTCGCATCTCGTGCGCGCTCTTCAGGTAGTGCTGGTCGCCGCTGAATCTGAAGCGGTCCGGGTCGCTCACCAATGATCCGGTCTGCACACACAGGAGCGCATCGTGGGCGACCGCATCGTCTTGATGGGTGTAGTGGCTGTCGTTGGTGGCGAGCAGCGGGGCGTTGATCTCCTTGGCGATCTTGATCAACTGGGGGTTGGTTCGGTGCTGTTCGGGAATCCCCTGATCCTGGAGTTCCACGAACAGGTTGTCCCTTCCGAAGATCTCCTGAAAACGGGCCGCCTTTGCCAGTGCCTCGTCGTAGTTGTCGCGCAGAAGCGATTGGAGCACATGCCCACCCAGGCAACCTGTGGTGGCGATGATGCCCTCGCTGTGGTCGGCCAGCACCTCCCAATCGACACGCGGCTTGTAGTAGTAGCCCTCCATGAAGGCACGGCTGGCAACCTGAATGAGGTTCCTGTAGCCGGTGTTGTTCTCGGCCAACAGCGTCAGGTGGTACATGAGCTTTCGTCCGCCGTCAGTCTCGCCACCGGAGTCGTCGACCCTCCCACGCCTCGAGGGCCGTTCAGTGCGGTCCTCGTGGGCCATGTAGGCCTCGGTGCCGATGATGGGCTTGATGCCCTGGGCCCTGCAGGCCCGGTAGAAGTCGAGGACCCCATACATGTTGCCGTGGTCGGTGATTCCGAGCGCTGTCTGGCCATCAGCAGCAGCGGCGGCTACGAGTTCATCGACCCTTGCTGCTCCGTCCAGCATTGAGAACTCCGTGTGGACGTGGAGGTGCGTGAAGTCGGCGCTCACCTCACACCACGACCGGCGGGGACCGGCGCAACGCGTGCATGGACAGGTATCTGGAGGCTGTCGTCATCAGAGGTAGGTGCCCGGCCGGGGCTCGCCTCCGGGGCCACGATTCGGCATCGGCTGCTGATTTCCGGGCCCCAACTGGTCATGGCGCATTCCGGCCAACTGCTGCTGGGCCGCCATCTGCTGGGCGAACAGGGTTGCCTGGATGCCCTGGATGAGGCCCTCGAGCCAACCGACCAACTGGGCCTGCGCTATTCGAAGTTCATCGGAACTGGGTGCGTCACCTTCGCCGAACGGCAGGATCAGACGGTCCAACTCGCTGCTCAACTCCTCGGAGAGCGCTGATCCCAACTCGTCGACAGAGGTCTCAAAGATCTCCCTCAGACGTCCACGGCTGGCCTCATCGAGAGACGCCGCCCGAACCTCCTCGAGCAGTTGTCGCATCATCGTGCCGACGCGCATGACCTTGGCCGGCTGTTCGATAGCGCTCTCAGTGCGCCCACCGTCATCAGGTACGGCGTCACCAGATGGCGCCGTCATCACCTCTGGTTCCACTGCATCCTGATGTTCCATCGACCTGCCGCCACACTCGCTTCCGGGCACCGCTGACTCTAGGCCCGGTGCCACCGGTCAGACGACCGCCCCCAGCGCCGGCACCAACATCTCGTCGGGGGTAAGGGACCCGTGCCTTCCGATCAACTGGATCGGTATGACCTCGGCCGGGTCAACGAACCCAACGCCCTCCCGGGCCAGCACTGCGACATCACCGAGCCGACCACGCGCCGCGGGGGTTACCACCGGGCCCAGCCAGCCTGCATCAATGACCTCACTGGCACTTCGAACCCAGGCAATATCGTCGAAGGCTTCCCGGGCGGCGGCCAGCAACTCCATTGCGGCACCTGGTCTGGCATGAAGCCACCTGAAGCGGGCCTCACCGCTCTGCCCTGCAAGAAGTGTCGTCACCTCGGCAGGCAGGTCGATCATGGAGTCGCCGACGTGGACCTGTCCATGGTCTGCCGTCACCATCACCGCGGTTCCATGCGGGAGCCGGTCAAACAGATCGGCAACCATCTTGTCGCACTCGGCAAGCTCGTCGTCGTACCTGTCGGCGAGCCCGAACTCGTGTGCCGTGTGGTCGATACCGTCCCAGTAGGCGTACACGAACGGTTCGCTCGCTGAGATCAGATCGACCACATTGTCGACGAGACCTGCCCTGTCCCTGTACCCGGCCAGCCGGGCACCGGCCAGATGGGCCCTGGTGAATCCGGAGTCGGCAAAGGCACTCCAGGTGACCACCGGTGGCCTCTGGGAACCGAAGCAGTCAAGCGGCTGGATGCTCACCGGGTCATGCCGGGTGCGGGCGTCACCATCTGCCGTATTCCAGCGGAGCGTGTTCAACACGCCGTCGGATACGGACAACCGGTAGCCGAGTAGGCCGTGCTCGCCCGGCGGTCGGCCCGTGGAGATTGACGTAAGAGCCGCGGCTGTCGTGCTGGGCGCCACCGTGGTGATCGATCCGCCCTCCATTGCCGCCAGGGTGGGTGCAACTCCTTTTCGGGCCTCAAGTTGGTTCCAGCCAAGGCCGTCCAGAACCACAAGAACCACGCTTTCAGACTCGAGGACCGCTGCTGGAATCCATTCAGGTTCCTCCGTGCCCTCGAGCAGAGCGGGCACAAGGTGCGTCACACAGGCATTCCGGTAGTCGGGGGCCAGTGGGCCTACATGTTCGATCATGGGGTCCACGACGGTACCGCGGGCCGGGCCGTCTAGGATCGCTATCCGTGAAGGTCTCGACCCGTGGCGACTATGCAAGCCGAGCCCTGCTGTCCCTGGCACTCCACGGCGATGGAAGGACCCCCCGGTCGGTTCGCGACATTGCAGAGGGCACGGGCCTCCCACAGCCCTACCTGGAACAGATTCTGCTGGCGCTCAAGGGAGCCGGAATCGTGCGTTCCAAGCGTGGTGTGGGCGGCGGCTACGTATTGGCCCGGCAACCCGAGGAGATCCTGTTGTCCCAGATCGTCTCGGCTGTGGACGGCCCAATAGTCGCAGGCGACTTCACCGATCCCCACACCGACGGTGCATGTGACCACGAAGGCCAGTGCGTACTTCTCTCGATCTGGGCAAGTGCCGGTGTCCACATGCGCGAGTACCTGGATTCATTCACCCTTGACGACATCGCCCGAATGGCCCAGGGAGAGACCGCCTGGCCTGTCACCTGAGACCTATTATCTGCGGGTCAGCCCTCAGGATCTCCAAGCCCCTCGAGGAGATCAACCAGGTCCGTCGGTAGAGATGATTCGAACTCCAGGCGCTCACCGCTGACAGGCTGGTCAAATGCCAGGTACTCGGCATGTAGGAACGGCCTGTCCAGTTGAAGTGCGGGCCGGTCACCCCCGTAGCCGGTGTCGCCCACGAGTGGGTGTCCAATTGCTGCCAGATGAACCCTGATCTGATGGGTTCGTCCCGTTTCGAGTCTGCACTCCACCAGGGTCACCTCGGGCACAGACCAGTGGCTCCTGACCTCATAGCCGGTCCTGGCCTCCTTGCCGGCCGCCACAACGGCCATGCGGGTGCGGTCGCGCGGTGACCGACCGATCGGAGCGTCAACGAGGCCTCGGGTCTCTTTGAACCGCCCCCAGGTAAGAGCTGCATAGCGCCGCCCCATCGAGCGGTCCGCCAGTTGTGCAACCAGGCTGTCATAGGCGACCTGCGTGCGTGCAACCACCAGGAGTCCGGAGGTCCCCCTGTCGAGGCGGTGGACTATGCCCGGGCGTGCTGACGATCCCACGCCTCTGATCTCAGGGTTTGAGGCCAGCAGCCCGTTGAGGAGGGTTCCCGTTTCGTTGCCTGCCCCGGGGTGCACGACCATGCCGGCCGGCTTCTCAACCACGACGACCTGTTCATCGGCGTACACGACCGCCACAGCCACCGTCGTGTCTGCCAGTGGGCCGGCCTTTTCGTCGCGGCTGAGGTCGGTGATAAGGAGTTCCTCGCCGGTGCTGACACGGTAGGCACGATGGGTGCATGGTGAGCCGTCGACGTAGATGCCACCTTCGTCAATCGCCGTGGCCGCCCTGTTTCTGCTCACCCCACCAAGCAGGGCGACAATGCGGTCCAGGCGCTCTCCGTTGAGAGCGTCGGGAATGACCTCAACCGGATGGCTGTCACCAGACGAGTTCACGTCGGACCCTTTGCCCTGAGGTTGCCCAGCCAGAGGATCAGGACAGCACCTACTACGACGACCGAATCAGCGAGGTTGAAGACGGGCCACCACTGAAGGTCGACAAAGTCGATCACAGCTCCTCCCATCAGGCCATCCTCGGATCGGAACGCCCGGTCAACCAGGTTTCCGAGCGCCCCGCCCACAACGGCACCGACAACAAGCCTCGCTGCCGGGTCTGCTGTCCGTGCCCCCAGACGCACCAGGAGGATCACCACGCCAACGACGAGCAGTCCAATCAGGGGACCGAGACCTTCACCTCGGCTAAAGGCTGCGCCGGTGTTCTCCACGAGGCGTAGGCGGAGCGTCCAGAACAGGTCAATCGTGCGCCCGTCGCCGAGGGCATCCACAGCCCACCACTTCGTAAGTTGGTCCAGAATCAGGACCAGGCTGCCGACCAGGGCCGGCAGCCTCCACCGACCTGTCCAGTCGGCTTTGATTGTCAACGTCGCCCCAGGCCTCCGGCCTTGACCTCGACCCGCTCGGTAGCCCAGGGAATCACCTTCAGGCGGGCTTTGGGGATTGGTTGGCCAGACGTGGTGCAGATTCCGTAGACGCCTCTTCGGATGCGGTCGAGGGCCGCATCGATCTCGTCGACGGCGTCGCGGGCCTGGGCACTCAGGGCCAGGTCCAGATCGCGCTCAACTGCCAGGGTGTCTCCCTCACCGGATTCCTCATCGAACTGGACGTCACCTGGATCTCGGCTCTCGAGCAGCGAGTCGGCTTCGGCCTGGAGGGTGGTGGCACTCTGCAGGTAGGTGGCTCGTTCCTCGAGGAGAAGCTTTTTCTGGGCTTCGACGAACGGTTTGTCAAGACGTGACTTCTTCTTGGCGGGGGCCTTCTTGGCCACGGCCTTCTTGGCCACGGCCTTCTTGGCCACGACCTTCTTCTTGGAAGGGGCCTTCTTGGCCACGGCCTTCTTCTTGGAAGGGGCCTTCTTGGCCACGGCCTTCTTCTTGGCAGGGGCCTTCTTCTTGTTCTCAGCAGCCATTGACCTCTCCGATCACCCGTTCAGCCCAGCACTGGGGCCCTTCCAGCCGGGCCCCGGGGTAGCGAGCCTGCTGTGGTGTGCCATACCGGGCAAGTGCGGGCGCGCATCGTATCGGGAGGCAGAGACAACCAGTTGGATGAGGTGTCAGAACTCGTGCCCGGACTCGCCGACCCCGGTGGGCTCCCACCCACCCGCCGGGCTGGTCTGACCTGACCCAGCCGCCTGATCATGGGATCTCATGCCAATGGACTCGGCCAGCCTGGTCAGGTCAGCGATCGCAGAGAGGATTCGGTCGCAATGGGCACGGATGTGCTGCTCATCCATGTCGATGTCGTCGCGCACTGCATCTCGTGCCTTCACAAGCTCCTCGGTCTCGGCAATCAACTTCCGGCGCCCGTCGTCGACCACCTTCCTGAGTTCCACCTCGGCAGCGTCTCTGATGCGCTCTGCCTCGGTCTCGGCCTCTGCGCGGATCCGACGAGAGTCGGTTTCGGCGGCCGACAGGGTGCTCTCAGCCTCGGTGCGGGCCTCGCTTGCCGGCACCAGCTCTACCTCCATCCGCGCCTCGGCCATGTCGGCACGGTCCGAAGCCGATTTCAGGTCGCTCCGCAGCGACTTGATCTCCTGGCCAGCCCTGTCAAGCAGTTCGTCCACCTCAAAGGGGTCGTAGCCGCGCATCTTGGTGCTGAAGTCAGCTTCGTCCAGCACGTGCAGGATGTCACCGGTGTCCATGCACGGATCGTAACCCTGGACCTGTAGCGGTCCTTGCACCCCCACCCTGATCCTCAGGAGCAGATGGCGCCCATCAGGAAGGAAATCGCAAAGAACGCCACCAGGGGCGACAGATCCAGCGCCATCGCACCCATGCGTACCGGAGGTAGGAACCTCCGCAACGGCACCAGGATCGGATCGGTGATCGTGTAGAGGAAGCCGGCGACGGTGGCCATGGCGCCGTGTGGCGAGATCGGGAACCAGGACAGCACCACCCGCACCAACAGGACGAATATGTACAACTGCAGCAGCGTGCAGATAAGAGATGCCATGGTAGACGTCGCCACTGAGCCGGTGGCCTAGTGGGTGGAACCCGTGTCTTCCAATCGTCTGCGATCCTCGGCGGAGACCTCCACGTCAGCGGGCGTGAGCAGGTACACCTGGCTGGTAACCCGCTCCATCTGCCCCTCGGTGCCGTAACAGAGACCGCTGGCGAAGTCGATGATCCGACGGGCGACCTTGCCATCGACGCCCTGCAGGTTCACTATCACAGGCTGGTTGGCCTTGAACCTGTCGGCGAGTTCCGGGGCCTCGTTGAATGATGCTGGTGAGACCGTGTGCGGTTTGACGGCTACGGCAGGTTGAAGTGGACGAACCGTGCCGCTTGGCTCCATCGGGCGGGCTCGCACCGAGGTTGATGACCCGTCGGTAGCCCTCAGAGGGTGCACGTTGCCAGGATTCTCGGCGGCGGCACGCGCTTCGATAAACTCGCCAGACGAGAGAGGGCCGCGGTTCACCCAGGGATCGGCCGCGTAGTCCTCGTACGCGTCATCTGGTCCAAGACCCAGCCACAACAGGGCTTTCCTCATAATGGGCATCGGCTAAGGCTTCCATCCCTGGCTACATCGGTCACGGAGCCCCGTGGCCTGACGTGGATGGTACCTGTAGAGCAGGCCAACATGCTGACACCACCCACCTGCGCACCAGGTGCAGGGCGCGTCGCGGCAGCGCTCCCGTCAGACCCGGCCTCGCACCACCCTCGTGTCACCGTGACTGCCTCTCACCGAAGATCGCCCTTCCCACCCGCACCAGGGTTGACCCCATGTCCACGGCAAGGTCCATGTCGTCGGTCATTCCCATCGAGCGTTCGGCAAGGTCCAGGCTGTCGGCGAGTCCTGCAAGCACCTCAAAGGCGCGCAATGTTGCTGCCGGGTCACCAGCCGCACCCACGGTCATCAGGCCTGCCACGTCGAGTCCCGAGTCAATCCCACGCACAACGAGTGCCTCCACCTCCGAGGGTGCACATCCGGCCTTTCCCTCACCGTTGAGGGGGTCCACCTGAACCAGAATCCGCGCTCCGGGATCGCGCTTGGAAATCTCATCCAGGAGCGATGCACGGTCGACCGTCTGCCAGAGCTTCACGACCCCGGCCAGGCGCCTGACCTTGTTCCGCTGGAGGCCCCCGATCATGTGCCAGCCGACCCTTTCAGGGGACAGTTGTCTGTTCTTCTCGAGCAGTTCCTGGGCGTAGTTCTCGCCGACCTCGTCGAAGCCTGCTGCAAGTACCGATGAGACGACCTCAACCGGAAAGGCCTTGGTAACCGGGAGCAGGCGCGTCCGACCTCCACTCCTGGCATCCAGGTGATCTTGAATTGCCTCGATTCGATCCAGTATCTGGCCCGTCGGTGGTACCGCCGGCTCGGGTTGGTTCTCAGGCGACATCCGGGCTGGTCCCTTCTGTCAGCACTGCCACCATTGCCTGACGCCTGCCTGATCCGGTGGCCCTGTAGGACCAGTAGCGGTCGTCACATGACGTGCATGCTCCGTCGATCTCGAAGTCGCTCACCCCTGCCCGCTCCAGCGATGCCACGACCGCTGCCGGCAGATCCAGGGCAGGACTGCCGCTTCGGGTCACCCCTTCGACTTCTCTACCCAGATCTCGAGCCACTCCCGCAAGGTCGTCGCCACCGAACTCGTAGCAGCAGGGGTGGATGCATGGTCCAACGAGAGCCCTCTGTGGGCCTCCGGTCAGGCCCCTGAGCGCTTCAGATGCCTTCTCCAGAACTCCAGCGGCCACACCGCGCCAGCCTGCATGGACTACCGCCAGACCGCCCTTGTCGGCAATGAGGGCCACGGGGGCACAGTCAGCAACCTGAACGCTCAGAACACAGCCAGGCTGTCCGGTAACGGCGCCATCGGCCTCTGAGCCGGCGGCTCCGCCAGGCTCCACAACGGTGACCACCGAGACACCGTGCGTCTGTTTCAGCCAGGTCCATCCGCTGTCCCCGCCCTTGGCACCTGTGAGCGAACAGCGTCGCTCCTCCAGGAGTCCATCGGGGTCCGCGACAGCAAGGTCGCCATCTGCAATCTCCGACATCTGGACGACCACGACATGCCCTGACGGAAGCAACCGTCGGGTCAGCGCCCGGGCCATCTGGGCTACTTCAGGAAGCTCGGCACATCGAGGTCGTCGTCATCGTCAGAACCAAGATCAGAGAACACGTCAATTGCCGGCGTCTCGGCCGTGGCCGTGGCGCTGCGGGTGGATCCTGAGGGGCGGTCGCCGTCCCAGCGGTCAAACCCGGCGGCGATGACGGTGACACGCACATCACTGCCCATCTCGTCATCGACGACGGTTCCGAAGATGATGTTGGCGTCGGGATGGGCCACACCGTGAATCACCTCGGCGGCCTCGTTGACCTCAAAGAGGCCGAGGTCGCTGGGACCGGAGATGTTCAACAGGATTCCCCTGGCACCCTCAATCGAGGCCTCCAGCAGGGTGCTCGAGATGGCCTTTCGGGCGGCGTTGAGGGCACGGCTCTCACCGGTTGCCTGGCCGACACCCATGAGTGCCGAGCCGGCGTCCGCCATGACGGTCTTCACGTCAGCGAAATCGGTGTTGATGAGCCCGGGCGTGGTGATCAGCGAGGTGATTCCCTGGACGCCGTGGAGGAGAACCTCGTCGGCGAGTTGGAAGGCCTCCAACAGCGGTGTTGCCTCATCGGAAATCGAGAGCAGTCTGTCGTTGGGTATGACGATCTGGGTGTCGACCTTGTCCTTGAGTTGCACGATTCCATGCTCGGCCTGAACGGCCCTGCGCCTGCCCTCAAAGCCAAACGGCCGTGTTACCACTCCGATGGTCAGGGCTCCAACTGCCTTGGCGACCTCGGCAACAACCGGAGCTGCGCCCGTACCGGTACCGCCACCCTCACCGGCGGTGATGAAGACCATGTCGGCGCCTTCAAGCACCTCCTGGATGTCGCTGCGGTGCTCCTCGGCTGCCTGGCGCCCGAGCTCGGGATCGGCGCCGGCACCCAGACCTCTGGTCAGCTCACGGCCAATGTCCAACTTGACATCCGCATCGCTCATGAGGAGAGCCTGTGCATCGGTGTTGATGGCGATGAACTCCACGCCGCGCAGGCCTGCATCGATCATCCTGTTGATGGCGTTCACCCCGCCACCACCGATGCCGATGACCTTGATTACGGCCAGATAGTTCTGTGGGTTGCCCACCATTGACTTCTCCTGATCTCCGGCCGCCCCTCGGGCAGCAGTAGCGAACGGCGGACGGCCCATCTCAAACCCTCAGGTCGACCTTGAGGGTTTTGGGCAGTCAACCTCGTTTAGTGGTTGAGAGACTACGAGGAGTAGTCGCCTAACGTCAACCCGTGGCGGAACAAGTTCCCGGACTCAGCATCGCGCCTCATCTCGCACGAGGACCGGATTGTGATGGATGGAGACGTCTATTGTGACGAGACACGCCAGCACCACCCAGGTCAGGACGGTGGCAAGAGACCGCATCTCATCTCGGTAGTCCTCTCCGACACCGAGTTCGGCGTCCACCCCGCCGACCAGCTCGGCCCGCACACCGTCACCCGTAGCCACGAGCGCCTCGATCCAGTTCCCCAGATCAGGGGTAACGTCGGCCGCAGCCGTCAACAGGAGAGCGACTCCCGGAACGACCGTGCCGGGCTGGCCCAGGGTGTCGACCCGTACAGTCGTCAGATCGGTGTCCGGTTCCACAACCGCATCCAAGACGGTTCCGCTGCCGTCCAGCAGGGCCCTGCGGCCGACCAGATCAACAGCGTTGACCACCGCTGTCCGCTGCAGTACCGACATGCGGACCGAACCGGGCCATTCCCTCACAACCTCCACGGCCTCGACCCATGGCTCAGATGTGATCCTCCGGTCCACCGCATCGGTGTCCACATTCACCATTGGTTCACCAAGATGTACCGCAGCAACATCCAGTATCTGGGCACTGCTCAGGTGGCCGGCAACACCCACAACCTCAACCCTGTCGACGTCGAGGAGACTGCTCCGCGTGGCGGCAAAGCCGCCGGCTCCCACCACAACCACGAAGAGCAGGGCCCAGGCCCACCAGAGGCTCCGCCGTCCCTCCCCTATGGCTCCATCACCGCTCACGGGGCCTCGCTGAATCCGACAAGTACGGTCTCGGGAAGCAGGTCGATCCCGTGAACCTCGAGCACCCGACGCCTGACCCCGGCCATCAGAGCGAAGATGTCATCTGCCGACCCGCCCTGATCAGCCTGAATGAAGTTTGCGTGCCGTTCAGAAACCACCGCGCTGCCCACCCGTAGACCCTTGGCTCCTGCCAACTCGACGAGACGTCCGGCCGAGTCGCCTGGTGGGTTGGCAAACACCGACCCCGAGTTCTGCCCACCGGGTTGGTTCTCCCTCCTCCATCGCACGATCTCTGCAATGAGCTCCTCCCCCTCAGCCCTCTCCCCCGCCTCGAGGTTCAGAGCGGCCGAGGTAACGACCTGACCGCCAGAAACGGAAGACTGTCGATATCTGAGATTCAGGTGCGAGGCAGGCGTAGTGGTTATGGTCGCCTGTCCCAGGTCCAGGAGGGTGACCTCTGCGAGGACAGCCGCCATGTCTGAACCGTGTCCACCCGCATTCATACGCACCGCACCTCCGATGCTGCCGGGTACTCCTACAGCCCACTCAAAGCCCCTCAGGCCCTCTGCCACAGAGAACCGTGCAACGACCGGCAGGCTTGCAGCTCCCCCGGCTGTCAGCCTGTTTCCATGAACCCGTGCCCTCTCGAAACCGGAGCCGAGTTGGATGGCAAGGCCATCGAACCCGGCGTCGGCCACAAGCATGTTTGAACCCCGGCCAATGACCAGGCTCGGGGTTCTGGTGCCAGCCAGGGCAGTCGCTACCCCCATCAACTCGGCTTCGTCGTCTGGACACACGAAAAGCGCCGCCGGCCCGCCGACCCGGTAGGTGGTGAGCTGGGCCAGACCGTGACCGGTCCTCACGCCATGTGTCAGAGAGGCGCCCTCGAGGCGCTGCCTCAGAAGCTCAATGTCATACGCGTCAACCACGGTCTCGGGCCTCCAGCATCGCACGAACCTCGTCGGGAACGGAGGTGAGGTCACCGGCACCCATTGTGAGACAGAGGTCACCGGCATCCAACTCATCGGCAAGTTGCACGACGAGTTCCTCCCGGCGAACGACGTAGCGGACGTCCTGGTCGGGATGTGCATCTCTGACAGCGTCCACGATGAGGCGGCCCGAGACTCCTGCCCGGGGGCGCTCTCCGGCAGGGTAGACGTCGGTTATGTAGAGGATGTCGGCTCCGTCGAACACCCCGGAGAACCCCCTCCAGAGCTTCTCGGTGCGGCTGTATCGATGGGGCTGGAACACCGCCACAAGACGGTTCCATGTGCCGCTCCCGGCTGCCCGGATCGTGGCTGCCACCTCGGTGGGCAGATGTGCGTAGTCATCGACGAATACAACGCCTGCGGTCCGACCCCGCTGTTCGAAACGTCGCGCAACCCCACCGAACCTGGCGAGCGCATGTGCCACCGGCTCCGGATCGGCGCCGGCCATTACTCCCACAGCGGCAGCAACCGCCGCATTCTTGGCGTTGTGTTCTCCGGGTAGGGGCAACTCGACTGGCAGCGTTACCCCGTCGGGGCCCCGGAGAGCAAAGCGAACGCCCTCCCATGACTCCTCCAGGTTCTGGATCTGCCAGTCGGCACGTGGGTCGGCTCCGATGCTGAGGGCGTCAGCTTCGGCAGCCAGGCTTCTGCCACCCTCGTCGTCCACCCCGACCAGTACCGGCCCGTCGGTCTCCGACACGAACCGCAGGAATGCCTTCCTCAACTCGGCAAAACCGCCGTGGTGTTCCAGATGATCGGGTTCAAGGTTCGTAACCACGCCGTACTTCCGGGGAAGCAGCAGGAACGAACCGTCGCTCTCGTCAGCCTCTACGACAAACAGACGACCGGTGTCCCAGGCGGCTCCGGTACCGATCTCGTTCACGTCGCCACCGATGATGAACGACGGCTTCAGTCCGGCCTCGCGCAGCACCAGGGCCAGCATCGAAGTTGTCGTGGTCTTGCCGTGGGTGCCAGCCACGGCGATGGCATCGCGCTCAGCACAGATTGCCGCCAGAATCTCGGCCCTGCTCACAACCGGAATACCCGCCTCTGTGGCAGCCATGCACTCCGGATTTCGGTCAGGTACCGCTGTCGAGCGGGTCACCAGGTCGGCGTCTGCAATATTGCGTGCGTCGTGGCCGACGGTGACAGCTACACCGAGGGCAGACAGGCGATCGAGACCAGCCGATGCCTTCAGGTCGGACCCGGTAACGGTGTGACCCATTGAGGCCAGGACCTCGGCTATGGCACTCATTCCAGCTCCGCCGACACCAATCACGTGGATCCGACACGGATCCGTGATCACGGGCACCACCTCAGACACGATCGTGCTCCGGCGCAACAGGCTCACCGGCCGCGACCCTCCCGACCAGATCGGCAACCAGGTCGGCAGCATCGGCGCGGCCAGCCGTGCGCGACCTCTCACCCATCTCCTCAAGGGTGCCGGGATCATCAAGCAGGCTTCGCACCTCGACTGTCAGCCTGGTTCCATCCAGGTCGGCGTCGGTCACGAGAACAGCAGCGCCAGCCGCTACGAGACTCTCCGCATTGAGCCTCTGGTGGTCCCTCGGCGCACCGGGCAGCGGGACAAGAACAGCAGGTCGGCCGATCACGGTCAGTTCAGCCACCGTGGTTGCCCCGGCCCGACAGACGACAAGATCTGCGGCTGCAAGAAGCGCTGGCAGATCGCTCTCGTACTCGACAGGTCGGTAGTCCACCTGATGGGCGACAGCGGGAGGGCTGGCGACATGAGCCGGCCAGTCCCGACGGCCGATCACGTGGTGGACCACCATGTTCCCACCTGCCCAGCCCCCGATCATGTCGACCACAGCCGCGTTGATACGCCTTGCTCCCAGGGAACCACCGAATGCGACGAGCAGCGGTGTCGCGTCGAGCCCCATCCGGTCACGCTCAGACTGGCGCGAATCCGTGGCTGAGAGATCCCGGACCGTGCGGCGCACAGGGTTACCTGCAAGAACCTCGCGCTTAAGACCGGTATCCGGGAAGGCCACGACTGCCGCTACGGCAAAGCGGCCCAGAAGCCTGTTGGCCTCACCGGCAACAGCGTTCTGCTCGGCTACCAGCAACGGGATTCTGAGCAGCGCTGCTGCAAGGCCACACGGAATGCTCGCATAACCGCCGGTCGCCAGGACCACGGACGGTCGGATCCTGATGAGCAGAAAGAGGGCCCTCAAGAGGGCCGCCACAAGTCCGGACATCGCCACCAGGTTGGCCGGGGTAAGGCGGCGCTGGATTCCGCGCCCCGGCAGCACGGTAAGGCCGAAGCCTGCCTCGGGAACCAGGCTCGTCTCGATGCCCCGGCGACTACCCACCAGGTGAACGAACTCCGGACCTGGCACCACCGACCGGTCCACAAGCGCATGTGCGACCGCCAACCCGGGCAGGACATGACCTGCTGTCCCCCCGCCGGCAATCACGACACCGCCCCTGCGAGGAGCAACGGTCACACCGTCGGAAACTCGCCCCCCGCTAGTCACGAGGCCTGTCGTGCGATGTTCAAGAGGATGCCGTATGCAGCCATCGTCACCACAAGGGCGCTCCCCCCGAAGGAGACAAAGGGAAGCGGCAGGCCCGTGATTGGTACCACGCCCAGCACTGCTCCGATGTTCACAAACGCCTGGACAAGGATCCAGCAGGTAACACCGGCCGCCAACAACTGACCGAACGCATCCGGAGCCCTCAGAGCCGTCGAGAGACCCACGAGACCAATCACAAGGAACGCCAGGATCACGATTGCGGCCCCGACCAGACCCCACTCCTCGGCAACAATCGCAAAGATGAAATCGGTGTGGGCATATGGGAGAAAGCCCCACTTGGCACGGCTTGCGCCGAGGCCGATCCCGCTGATTCCACCGCTCGAGACTGCGACACCAGCCTGAATCGTCTGCCATCCGGTATTCAACGGATCGTTCCAGGGGTCGAGCATTCCGAGAAGCCGCTGCCTGCGGTAGGGGGCGCTGAGGCTCAGTCCTGCAATGCCGCCGACACCGAGCACGCCCAGCCCTGCGAGGACGTCCAGACGGGTTCCTGAAAAGAACAACAGGGAACTCACTATGGCCAGAACAATGACCACGGTGCCCAGGTCGGGTTCAAGCATCAGGAGAACGCCGATCGTGGCGGTCACCATCAACACAGGTCGAAGGGTGAGTCTCAGCTGATCACTGGGACGACCGGGTCGTGACAACAGGTCGGCGCAGTAGAAGAGAACACCCAGCTTGGCGACCTCAGAGGGTTGGAAGGTGATGGGCCCAACGGCGATCCAGCGGGCAGAACCGTTCGCGCTAATTCCGATACCCGGTATGAGGACCATGACCAACAGGCCCACGGCCACGATGATCGCCGGCTGGGACAGCACGCGGAGGCGCCGGTAGTCGATGCGCATCATCATGGCTAGAGCGAACAGACCCATGGCGAACCAGATGATCTGCCTCTTCAGGTGGTACCAGGCATCGCCATAGGTGCGTAGATCGTTCACCGACGAGGACGACAGGACCATGACGACGCCCAACAGGCCCAGCAGCATCGCCATCGCCCCGAGCACCACAAACCGTGCCGACCGTCGACCCGGTGGCCGGCGGGAGGCCTGTCGGGGCTCCCCTGCACGATTCCTCGAGCGCGTTCCCTCCGTGCCGGGCACCCGGGCGCCGCTCACCGGCCTGCCTCCATTGCGGCGACGGCCCTTGCAAAGTCGAGGCCCCGTTCGGAATAGGAGGCATACCAGTCAAACGAGGTGCAACCAGGTGAAAGGAGCACGGTTCCACCACCGGATGCACACTCCCCTGCGATCTCCACAGCTGTCGCCATGGAGTCGGCCACCTGTAGCGGAACGCGACCTCCGAATGCCTCCTCGATCTCGCCGGCCGCCTCACCGATGGCAACCACACAGCGGGGGTTTGCCTCACCGAGAACCGACAGATCGAGCCCCTTGTTGCGGCCACCGGCGATCAGGACCGATCCCGGCAGACCTGCCAGGGCGGCAAGGGTTGCGTGGGGTGTGGTCGCCTTGCTGTCATCGACGTAGCGAATCCCGTCGTGCTCGGCAATCAGGTTCATTCGGTGGGCCAGACCCCTGAAGTCGGTGAGCACCGCCGCACACGAGTCAAGGTCGGCGCCGCAGCGGACGGCTACCGCCGTTGCCGCCTGGGCGTTGAGAAGGTCGTGGGGAAGGCGTCTTGGCATTGAGGCAACGTCGATCACCTCATTGTCGCCATGTAGCAGCCGGCCACCGTGGATCCGACAAAAGGAGTCGAATCGACCAAAGCCGGTCGCCCCGACGGGGGCGTGGGCAGCCACGACTGGATCTGCCAGGTTCGCCACAGCATCGGCAGCGCTGTCAACGCCCTCCCAGATCCGCGCCTTGGCGGCCTCATATGACTTCAGATCCGCGTGGACATCAAGGTGGTCGGGACTGAAGTTGAGCCAGGCAGACGGCGAGGCTGAGAAATGGTGAACATGGGCCAACCTGAAGGAGGACGCCTCAACGACAAAGACCTGGGTCTCAGCGTCATCGATTGCGGCGACCATCGGGGTCTCGGTATTTGCCACTGCCGCAGCGTGAACGCCGGCCTGTTCCAACATTGCGACGATCAGGGTGACAACGGTGGTCTTGCCGTTGGTTCCCGTGACTGCACAGCGCCGCCGGTCATCCCACCGGACTGCCAGGTCGTACTCGTCGAGGAGCGGGAGGCCGATGTCGCCGGCGGCTGAAAAGATGGGATGTCCGTCTGGGACCCCTGGGCTGACCACGACCTCGCTGCATCCGGCCAGCAGGTGACTCCAGTCAGACGGCCCTGGTGCTACAACCAGTTCCACCCCTAGGCGTTCCGCATAGTCCCGTGTTGCGGCTTCGGGTAGGTCATCAACGGCGACGACGTTGTGCCCACGTGCCCGTAGGGCTCTCGCAGCCGCCCGACCAGTCACGCCCAGACCCAGAACCAGCACGGTGGAGTTCACGGCCTGGACGCACCGAGCACGTCAACCATGCCGGCATTGATCGAGTCGGCGTAGAACAGTCCAAGACCTGCTGCGGTGCACATGCCGGACAGGATCCAGAAGCGGACGATGACGGTTGTCTCAGGCCAGCCCTTGAGTTCGAAGTGGTGGTGTATCGGTGCCATGCGAAATACGCGCCTGCCTCCGAACATGCGAAAGCCGATGACCTGGATCATCACCGAGACGGTCTCGAATACGAACAGGCCTGCGACGATCGGCAACAACAGCGTCGTGCTGGTCGCCAGGGCCAGTGCCGCCAGGCCGCTGCCGATAGCCAGAGAGCCGGTATCGCCCATGAAGATCCGGGCAGGAGCGGCATTCCACCACAGGAAGCCGAGGCATCCACCGGCCATTGCCGCTGCGACCACGGCGAGATCAAGCGCATGCCGAACCTCGTAGATCTCGGGTAGGCGGAACTGCCAGAAGGCGACAACCGTGAACGCTCCGAAGGTAAACACCCCTGCACCGGCCGCCAGGCCGTCAAGCCCGTCGGTGAGGTTCACGGCATTCGATGATCCGACTATCAGGAGCACTGCCCAGATCACCCAGAGGACGCTGCCGATACGGATGCCGGGTTGGCTGAAACGGGCGAAGGAGATGACCGAATGGGTCGGCGTGTGCTCGATCATCAGGACCGCAAAGGTGAGGCCGACTGCGAGGAGCCCAAACATCTTGGCCCGCTTGTTCAGGCCCAGGTTGCGTTCCCTCACGACCTTGATCCAGTCGTCGAGCAGACCAACGGCTCCGCCGCCGACAATCGCCAGCATCACGAAGATGCCCGATGTCGTGTAGATCCCGTTGTAGAAGTCGCTGACGATGTAGCCCAGAACGGCCCCTGAAACGATGGCCAGGCCTCCCATGGTGGGTGTTCCGGCCTTGGTGTTGTGCCCCTCGGGGCCGTCGTCACGAATGGGCTGGCCGATGCGGTAGTGGGTCAGGGACCTGATCAGGAAGTGCGTTCCGATCAGGGACACGGCCATCGCCACTGCTGCGGCTATAAGAACCCTGATCATGAGTCGTTCCCCGCCGAGGAGCCCCTGTTGTGAGCGAGCGCGGCGGCCTCCTCCCGGACAACGATTCGGTCGTCAAACGGACGACTATCGCCGCCGAACATCTGGGCTGTCTCGTGTCCCTTTCCGGAGACCACGACCACGTCGCCGGAGCGTGCCAACGCCAGGGCCGTGCGAATTGCCTGGCGTCTGTCGACGATTGCGTGCGCTGGTGGCTCAGCCATACCCGTAAGAATGTCCGCGATCACCCCCTCGGGTGGGTCACCCCTCGGGTTGTCCGAGGTGACCACGACCAGATCTGCACCCTCATGGGCTGCCCTACCCATCTCGGGGCGCTTGCCGGCGTCACGTTCTCCCCCACACCCGAACACCGAGATGACCCGGCCGCCGCCGGATACCCCGCGCGCCGATGCGAGCAGTTGCGTGAGCGAATCAGGCGAATGTGCGTAGTCGACGATCACGATGGCCCCGCCCTCGACCTCAACCGGTTCGAACCTCCCTGGAATCGGAGCGACACCGGCGAGCCCGTCGACGATGACGGTTGGCTCAACACCGGCCAGCAGTGCCAGCTCGGCGGCAAGGACGGAATTGGCGACCGTGAAGTCGCCCCCGACTGGCACCTGCACGTCAAGGCCTCTCCAGGAGAATGCGACCTGGTTGAGTTGAACCGTCCGGTCGATATTGGCCACGGATACCTCAACGACAGTGAGGCCCGCCTCGAGCGCCCGGTCGGCCACCCTCCTGCCAGCCTCGCTGTCTACGAGAACCACGGCCTGATCGGTAAATGAGGGGGAGAAGAGGCGCTCCTTCGCTGCGGCGTATGACTCCATCGTGTGGTGGTGGTCGAGGTGGTCCCGTGACAGGTTCGTGAAGGCCACTGCCGAGAAGCGGGTTCCGTCAACACGGTGCTGGTCCAGTGCGTGGGATGAAACCTCCATGATCACCTCGCTGCGCCCCTCACCGGCCCAGGAGGCGAGCTGTGCCTGTAGGTCGGGCGCCTCGGGCGTTGTCAGGGATCCTGTGAGGGTTCCGATTGTGGCCGGCCAGCGACCTGCGTGCTCGAGAATCGCGGCCAGCAGATGTACGACGCTGGTCTTTCCGTTGGTTCCCGTCACACCGATGACGTCAAGCTGCTGCGAAGGCACCCCTGAGATCTGTGAGGCGAACAGCGGCATCATTCGGCGGACGGAGGGAACGACGAGTACCGGGACGGCGATGTCGAGGGTCCGCTCCGCAAGTACGGCTACGGCTCCCGCCTCTACGGCCTCGGGGGCGTACGCGTGGCCGTCGCTGTTGTGGCCGGTGATGCAGCAGAACAGATCGCCGGTTGTGACTATGCGGGAATCGTGGACGACTCGCCCGATGTCGGGGTCGCCGCCTGTCGCCGGCGGTGTCGAGACGGATTGTTCGGTGGCCGCCAACAGCGCGGATAACAGCATCTCACCCGATGCCCGACAGGGCAGCCTCCTCGGCGGCCTGGAGATCGAACGCCCTTGCCGGCGTGGTGGCCATAACCCTTCCGACCTGGTCGAGGCCGGTCCTCTCAAACTCTGACGGTATCCGTAGCTGCCTCACGGCGAACTGTGCGTAGTCGGCGAAGATCGGTGCGGCTGCCCTGCCACCTGAATAGGTCTTGCGAGCCGGTTCATCGACGACCACGAGAATCACCAACTCGGGTGCCTCTGCGGGAAGGAATCCGGCGAAGCTGGCGACATATCGGACCTCGTCCCTGTCCTCGCCATAGCCACCCTTGGCAAGGGGCTTCCACGCAGTACCGGTCTTGCCGGCAACCCGGTAGCCCGGCACCTGGCCTCGCGTCCCTGTTCCATCTGAGACGACAGCCTCCATCATCGAGACGATGTTGCGTGCGATACCCGGTGGAACAACCTCAATCTGCTCGGCTGTCTGGATCGGAGTAAACACTCCGCCATCATCCAACGAACCGCGCACCAGTGTGGGCGCGGGTCGCCGACCATTGTTTGCCAGGGTCGCGAATGCGGTGAGCATCTGTATCGGTGTGGCTGAGACGCCCTGCCCTATGGCGATTGTTGGAAGGGAGGTCCCGGACCACTTGCCGACGGGTGTGAGGATGCCGCGGGCCTCTCCGGGAAAGCCCATGTCGGTGACCGCTCCGAGCCCGTAGTCGAGGAGTTGCCGGTACAGGGCCTCCTCGCCGAGGTCCTGGGCCCACAGGATCGTTCCGACGTTTGAGGACTGGCGGAGTATGTCTGCCACGGACCACTCCTCTGTCCCATGCGGAAAGGAGTCCTTGAAGTCAGCGTCATGAACGAACACGCTGCCGGGCACCTCTCTGACAGTGTCGGGTGCAGCGGTACCTGTCTCGAGGATGGCCGACATGGTTAGCGGCTTCATTATCGATCCGGGTTCGAACGTCCAGGTGGCAACCTTGTGTTCGGTCGAGGGGCGGACCACCCCGTCGTCGCCCCGCGTGACCGTCGCTGAGGCTAGAACCTCGCCGGTACTGGGGCTCATCGCCACCAGGATGCCGCCCTTGCCGCCTGCAGCCTCGACACCGTCTGCAAGGAGACGCTCGGCCTCAAACTGGAGTGCGCGGTCAATTGTCAGGACGAGGGAGAGGCCCTGCTCCGCCGGTTCCACCCGGTACTCGCCGCCGGGAATGGTGGACCCGCCCAGACCCGCCTCGACGATCATCTCTCCGTTGATTCCAGAGAGGAGGTTGTCGTAGACGAGTTCGAGACCGCTGATCCCGTTGTTGTCTATGTCTGTTCTGCCCAGGAGCGCCAGTGCTGATCCATCACCAGGTCGCAAGCGTGCGTTCTCGGGCTCGGTATAGACACCTGACAGGTCAAGCGCCATGGCACTGTCAGCCACCTCGTCATCAACCTGTCGGTCCAGGTAGACAAAGGAGCGTTGGCTGGAGAGGCGCTCCTCAAGCACCTCGATGTCTGTGCCCAGGATCCCGGCCAACGCCATTGCCGCGCCCGCAGGATCGTCGATCATCCCTGGATTGGCGACCACCGATCGGCGTGGAACCGAGAGGGCCAGATCGACCCCGTTGCGATCGACGATCGCTCCCCTGGTGGCCGGGAGGGTCACGGTGCGGATCCGTTGGGCCAGGCCTCTCTCAAGGTAGCGATCGGGTTCCATTATCTGGAGTTCCACGAGCCTCCATCCGAGCAGGCCGGACAGAACAATGAAGATGAAGCCGACGAGCACAATCCGCCTCTTCAGGCGCTTCTCGGCGCCGATTCGCAGGAGGTCCCGGCTGGAGCCCCGGCCGGTGGCGGTTGTCGCCGCAGGTGCTGTGCTCAACGGACCTGGAGCGAGAAGGGGTTCTCTGAAGGAGCCGGAAGCGGGTGAAGGGGGTCACCCGGAACTACAGCCGGCAGGTAGAGGCGGTTGGGTGGCGGTGTCATTCCCAGACGACCGGTGGCGGCACTCAGGATCCGGGATGGGCTCTCGAGACGGGCGACCTCTTCTCTGAGGACCTGTGATCGCTGCTGGCCGTACTCCAGGCGATCCTGCAGACCGTCAAACTCGAACTGTCCGTTGACAAGCACGCTGTGCAGCGATGCCATTGCCAACAGCGCTACGAAGAACCCGAAGACGCTGAGGGCCCCCATGGCCCCAAATGCCGGTCTGCCGCTGGTTGCAACTCCGCCTGCAACGGTGCTGCGGGTGGCCCCGTCAGGAAATACCTCACTGCCGCCAACCGGTCTGACTACTGCTGTCATGCCCGCTCCAGAATCCGCAGGCGGGCACTGGCTGCGCGGGGGTTGCGCTCGACCTCAGCCGCTCCCGGTCGAAGCGCCCTTCTCCTGAGTGCAACCGCCTCAGGCCGGGCACCACATCCGCAGGGCAACTGCGGAGGACACTTGCAGCCGCCGGTCACAGCGCTGTCGAACCGGACCTTGACCAGACGATCCTCGCCCGAGTGGTAGGAGATGACCACTCCCCGCCCACCGGGCCTCAGGTGTCGTATAGCCGCATCGAGGCCGACGGCCAACTGTTCAAGTTCCGAGTTCACCTCGATGCGAATGGCCTGGAAGGTCCGCTTGGCCGGATGCCCGCCTGTGCGACGTGCCGGAGCGGGTATTGCGGAACGGACCAGATCAGCCAACTCTGCCGTGTCGGTGACGGGCCTGGCTGCCACGATCGCCTCGGCGATCCGGCGGGCGTAGCGCTCGTCGGAATTCCGATAGAGCAGATCTGCCAGCACGCTCTCGCTATAGCCGTTGACGACCTCTGATGCGGTCCGGCTACGGGTCTGGTCCATTCGCATGTCGAGGGGTCCCGCGTCGCGGTAGCTGAACCCGCGGTCGAGGCGATCCAGTTGTGGCGAGGAGACGCCAAGGTCGAACAGGAATGCCGAGATCTGCCGGGTGCCGACCCGGTCGAGGGCGAGGCTGAGGTCTCCGAAGTCCGAGTGGTGCAGCACTGCACGATCTCCGAACACCGAGAGCCGCCTGCCTGCGGCTGCGATGGCGTCGATGTCCCTGTCAAGACCGACGAGGGTGCAGTCCGGGAGGGCCTCGAGCAGCGCTGCCGCATGGCCGGCGCCTCCGAGGGTCGCATCGAGGATCAGCCCTGCCGGTACGTCCGACAGGGCTTCGATCACCTCGTCGAGCATCACGGGTTGATGCTGGAAGCTCTCTGTCGGGTCTGGTCTGTCTGTGTCCATCTGCTCATCTGTTTCCGCGATCCTGTTCGTATCGCAGCGGTGGGTCCTGCGGCGGCTGCGAACAGTTGTCAGCCTCATGGTCTCCCCAGTCGTGGGCTCAAATCCCGCTCCCCCGGCGAAAGGCCTCGGCGACGGAGCGGTCCAACTCGTCGGCCATTCCCTCCCAGTCGGGGGCATTCCAGATCTCGATCCAGTCGATGGCGCCGCAGATGACCACGTCGCGGTCGAGTGCAGCGAACTCCCTCAGCCTCGGGGGAACGATGATGCGCCCCTGGGGATCCAACCTGACCTCCTCGGAGCGGGCTGCGAGGCCTCGTAGGACGGCGGGTTCCGTCTCTCCGGAGCGGACCTCCTCCTCGAGGCGGCGAACCATGGATTCGAAGCGGTCAGCGGTCCAGAGAGCGACGCAGCCGGCCCACGGTGAGAGGTAGGCGGGTCCGTCGAAGTGGGTGCGGAACTTGGCTGGCATGACGAGACGGCCCTTGTCGTCAAGGGTGTGGTCGTGCGTCCCGACGAATGGCATGGCCAGATCTCCCCTTCCCTCCATAACGCTCCACTTTATGGGGATTTAACCCACATAGCAAGCCAGAGAGCCCACTCTTCCCCAATTGGGGGCCGACTGAAGGGGATTCGGGTGATAGCGCAGGGCGCGCCGGGCGCTGAGAGGCAAACCAGCGAAAACAGGACGTAAAGCAGTTCTGCCCGACCGGGGTGGAGGTACCTCAGGGAAGCTGGCCCAGAAGGGCCTCGGAGAGCTCCACGGCATCGACCTCGAGGCCGACGGCCGCTCCTTCCAGATCGGCAGACGCAGCGTCCTCAGGCTGGAGGCCGAATAGCCGGACCATCTCATCGGGCCGCCACCGAAGAAGGGCGGCGCACTGAAAGCGGGCCCCACCTCTGTTGCGCCGCTGGCTGATCCCGACGACCTTCCGACCTCCGACCAGAACCTCGCCGGGGCCAATGCCGGCAAAGCAGACGACCTCCGACCACCTGGTAACGACCATCGGACCGTGGTGAACGGTCGCCTCGACGTTCATCTCGGCGAGCGCCGCACACCATGCACCACCAAGCCAACCCACTGATCGGGAGATGTCATCGTTCCAGAGCGGATCTCCTCGCGGCAACAAGATGTCGATCCACAGCACCTCGCCGGGGCCCACCAGAACGGCTCCCCCACCGGACCTGCGCCTCACCGCCGCCGGCCCATCGACTGCGGGCATCACCCTCTGGGCACTGCCGACGACCACGGCGACATCTTCGACCTCATGAATCAGCACCCGTCGATCGTCGAGGGGAGGCTCCGCTCTATGCCTCTCGGCGATGCTCCCGACCGGGCGCTCCACCACCCAACCGGTTGGCATCAGGCACCCCGCTCCATCTCCCTGCACCACTCCAGCCACACCAGCACATCTGCAACATCGGGTTCACGCTCGGCGTCGCCGTACTGGGTCAAGGCACGAAACCCCGCGTACGTGGCATCCGGAAGCGGAACGAATGGGACTCGACGCCACCAGCCGCGGGCGGCGAGCCGATGAGCCTGTCGCACAACGACAGGCCAGAGGGCCGGCCGACGCAACAGGGCGAGGGTGAGCGCTGCCACCGTGCCGACACTCACGAGGAAAGCACCGTCTCACCCAACGACATCCAGCCCACCGCCGCTGCACCCACGAGTGGGCCATCTGAGCCGAGCCCTGCAGCAACGATTCTGGCGCCATGGGTGAAGTCCAGTCCGCAGTGCCTACTCAACTCCTCCTGGGCTGCATCGAAGAACTCGTCGCCGAAACCGAGTGCCACCGACCCGGCCACCACCGTCAGAGGAAGGTCAAGGAGGTTAACGACTGAAGCCACAGCCCTACCCACCAGTTGGCCGGTTCGTCTGCGTACCTCAACCGGGGCATCTTCGACGGGATAGCCGAGTTGGCGGGCAATGGCAGGACCTGATGCCATTGCCTCGAGACAACCACGGCTGCCACATGCACACGGCGGACCCTCCGGGTCGACGATGACATGACCGACGTGACCGGCATTGCCCTCATCGCCATCAAGTAGACGCCCATCGACGACGAGCCCGCCGCCTACGCCGGTGGAGACGACCATTGCCAGGAAGTTCCGGTACCCGACCGCCGCACCCCTCCATCCCTCACCCAGCGCAAGGGCCTTTGCATCGTTGTCTATCGCAACCGGCATTTTCAAGAGATCGGCCAGACGCTCCCTGAGGGGAAAGTTGCGCCACTGCGGAATGTTCAGAGGCGACACCGTCTCGCCGCCGGCCGACATCGGTCCACCGGACCCGACGCCACAGACCGTCAGGCCACCTTCGCTCACGAACGGGGCAACCAGTTCGCTCAACTGGTCGAACAGGGCTTCGGAATCGACTCCTGCCGTTGGTGTCCGCCGACGGTTCAGGACCGCACCGGTCGAGTCCACCAGTGCGGCCTCCAACTTTGTGCCACCGATGTCGATGGCGAGGGCACTGGCCAAGGTCTGCCGCCTACGCAGGCTTGTCAGAATCCGCCGGGGCGGCGTTCTTCTCCGCGGCGAAAGCGGTCCCGCATGCGCTGGCGGCTGTCTCCAACCGCTGCCTTGAGGGCCGCCCCACGACCAGACTGCGCTACCTGCTGCATGCCCGTCCTGCCCAGATGGCGAGCGTTGCGCTCAAGCGCCAGAGCCGACGCCAGCATCACCAGGAAGCCGAGGAACGACAGAAGAAATGACGTCGAGAGGCTCGCGATCATGATGGCGACCCCGAGCAGAAAGCCCAGAATCGACCACTTGAGATGCTGAATCGACTGCGTATAGACCGTTGTCTGTGAGACCTCTCGCACCAGGCTGGGGTCGGTCTCGTAGAGCTGTTCCTCGATCTCACTGAGGATCCGCTCCTCTTCGTCGGACAACGGCACCGGGTTCTCACCTCTCCTCACCAGTTCTGCGGCCCGTTGCCGGACCGGTTCGTCAGCCCTCAAGCATCGCACAACCGCACCCACGCAACAACGCGCACGGGCCTTTGTCGCCACCTCTCACGAATCTGGGCCCCAGGGCCGGCTCTCCGCCGGGTCCTGAGATTTCCGGTCTGAGCCTGCTGCCTCGTGACCGATAGCCCTGTGGCCGAAGCGTCGCCTTATCCGGTCGACCACGCCTTCAGCCTCACGCCATCTCGGCAGGCGATCCCCACGCTCCTCCGCGTCCCAACCAGAACCGGGCAGTTCATCGAGTCGAAGTTGGCGCACCGATCCCTCACGCAGGCCACTCAACGACACCCCGAGGAGCCTCACCCCGGGGCTCGGATCGATCTTGTCCAACATGGCGCCGGCCACCTCGGCGATCTCGGCACTGCTGTCGGTCGCATCGGCAAGGGTCGATGCACGGGTGATTGTCGTGAAGTCGCCAAATCGAACCTTGATGTTCACCGTTCTGGCCGTCACGCCGGCTTCCCGCGCCCTGCCTGCGACGGAATCCACCATTCCGACCAGCTCATGCGTCAGGGATCCAAGGTCCAACAGATCCACCGGGAAGGTCTCCTCGTGGCCGATGGACTTGACGGACTGACCGGGCTCTACCGACCGGTCGTCTATTCCCCTGGCGAGACGCCAGAGTTGCCTGCCGACGGCATCACCCAGAAGCGACACAAGGGTTGCCTCGGGCACGACAGCAAGGTCGCCGACCGTTGTTACCCCCAGTCGCCTCAGGCGCTCCATTGTTCGTGGGCCGACCCCCCACACCGCCTCCGCCGGGAGTGGGGCCAGGAATGCCTCGACCGCATCTGGTGGAACCGTGCAGATTCCTGACCCCTCATGAGGACCCGATGCCGACACCCGCGGCTTGGCCTGCTCGCTCGCCAACTTGGCCAGGAACTTGTTTGGCGCGACCCCCACAGAACAGGTAAGGCCCTCCTCTACGGACACCAGACAACGGATCTCCGAGGCAATCTCACCCGGGTCTCCGACACTCCGTCCCGCCCCCCCAACGTCCAGGAAGGCCTCATCCAGGGAGAGAGGCTCCACCAGCGGTGTGAACCGGTGGAAGATCGCCATCACGCTGCGGCTCACCTCGCGGTAGTGGGCGTGGTCACCGGGCAGGAACACGAGGTCCGGGCAGAGGCTCCGAGCCCTCAGGGACGGCATCGCCGAGCGGATGCCGAATACCCGTGCCTCATAGGAGGCGGCGGCCACCACCCCCCTCTCACCGCTTCCACCGACGACAACAGGCCTGCCGCGCAGGTCAGGATTTCGCACCACCTCCACGGATGCGAAGAAGGCATCCATGTCAACGTGCAGAATCGGGGTTGCCGACCTCACCTCCGCTCGACTGTCATTTCCCCCGGCCCGGTTCCGGTAGCCAGGTACTCGAACCGTGCCCCGGGTTCAATCGCCCCTCCCAGCCAGGCCCCCACAGGATCACTCACCCACACAGGAGCCGAGACCAGGAGAGTGCTGCTTTCGGCGGGATTCACGAAGCGACCGTCCTCGACAATGCCATCAGGGTCCTCGAAGAGCATCGACCCATGCCACGACTGCGCCAAGAAGACCTCCACCCCGAGCCGCGTGCCGCGGTCTGGAAACTCCACGGACACCTCATAGACACTGGAGGTCCATGACTCGACAATGAGGCCGGTCTCCTCGCGAACCTCGCGAACCAACGCTTCGATGCTCGTCTCGCCGGGATCGACTACCCCTCCCGGCGGAGTCCACTCCAACTTTCCACCCCGCCTGCGATTGGCAACCAACAGGAGCAGGCCGTCCTGTTCGATGAGGGCGCCGGCGACCCGCCACTCACGCCACCCGTGTTCCTCCAGACCGGCCATCGACACATTCTGCCACCATCACCGCTGATCGGAGCGGGCGGTAGCCTCACCCCTCGTGACAGACACCGACACAGCGGCAGGCCTTCCGGGGCCGCAGTCAGCCGCCCCGTCCCTGATGGCCCGACTTCTGGCATTTGTCGCCGTGTTGATCGGCGGCGCATCGGGAGGTCTCGTCGGCTACGCGGTCACCGACCTCCAATGCGAATCCGGCTGCCCCAACCTGGCCGGTTCAATGGGGGTGCTTGGTGCTGCCCTGGCTGCCGTCGGGGTCGGAATTGTGGTGGCGCTAACGCTCCGGGCAATGGCCGAATGGCGCACCGGACAGGCCCAGCAGGCCGCCCGCGACCACCACCCGGTCAACTGAGCGACCATGCCCGACCTCCTGTCGCTCCGGGATCTGGCCCTCCGGACCGCACGCTCGGTCGCACCTGAACTGGCCAAACGGGCCGGCGGGTCACTCGACACGAACACAAAGAGTTCCACAACCGACCTGGTCACCGACGCCGACCTCTGGTCCGAGAACCGAATTGCCGAGTTGCTCCACGACGCCCGTCCCGACGACGCCATCCAGTGCGAGGAGGGAACCACCGTCACGGGAACCAGCGGAGTCCGGTGGGTGGTGGACCCGATCGACGGCACGACCAATTTCGTATACGGCCACCCGGGTTTCTCGGTCTCAATCGGCGCCGAACTGGATGGCGAACCTGCGGTCGGGGTGGTTCTCGACCCAATCCTCGGTGACGAATTTGCTGCAGCACTGGGTCACGGTGCGACACGCAACGGAACCAGCATCACGGTGAGCAACACCACCGTTCTCTCAGAGGCACTTCTTGCAACTGGCTTTGGCTACCAGCCCGACAGACGCCGCCGACAGGCCGAGGGTCTTGTCGAGATTCTCCCCCGGGTACGCGACATCCGAAGGATGGGTGGGGCGGCACTCGACCTTGCCTCAGTCGCCTGTGGGCGGGTCGACGCCTTCTTCGAGAGGGGCCTGGCACCGTGGGACATTGCGGCCGGAATCGTGATCGTGCGGGAGGCCGGAGGCCGGGTGTGCGACCTTTCAGAGGGCAGCCCCACGGGAGACCTCGTGGTAGCCGCACCAGAGGGAATCCTCTCCGAGTTGCTTTCCCTGCTGCGGAGCAGCGGTGCCGACCGGACCTGAACCCACCCACTACGGGCGTAGAGGCCCGGCGACTCCTAGGATCAGATGAAGCAGCAACGGACCCGGAGCGCTTTTCGCAACTCATGAGCAAGAATATTCTCATCGTCGAAGACGACGAACGAATTCGCACGGCTGTCCGACTGGTCCTCGAAGAGGAGGGTTACGCCGTCGTTGAGACCGAGAGCGGCGAGGCCGCCCTTGAGGTGTTTGCGCCGTCGCCGAGCGACGTGGTCCTGATCGACATAATGCTCCCCGGCATCGACGGCTTTGAGGTCTGTCGAAGGATCCGGCGGCTCAGCGAGGTGCCGATCATCATGGTCACGGCACGTGATGACAGCCATGACATCGTCGCAGGGCTCGAGGCCGGAGCCGACGACTACCTGAGCAAGCCCTTCGACCCCAAGGTTCTCTCGGCCCGAATCAGGGCCCTCCTGCGCAGGTCCCGCCCATCTGAGACAGCGCACCCCCACCTGATCATCGACCAGTTGGAGCTGCTCGCCGACGAAGGCACAGTACGGGTAGCTGGACATCAGGTGCACCTGACACACACCGAGTTTCGTCTTCTGGTCGAGTTGGCATCAAACCCGAACAAGGTCTTCAGCAGAGAGGATCTACTCGAAGCTGTCTGGGACTACGGCTATCTGGGAGACGGCCGCCTCGTCGACGTCCACATAAGACGGCTTCGCACCAAGATCGAGCTGGACCCCGCCAACCCCCGCTACGTGATCACGGTGCGGGGCATGGGTTACAAGTTGCAGACCTGATGACCGGGGAAGCCGGGACAGGCGACGAGCCCTCGGAGTTCTCGGTTCCCGTTCTCGACCATGAAGATCCCCGCCCGGCACCCCTCGGCCTCCGGGCCAGAATCTCCCTTTCCTTCGCCGTCGGAGGCCTTCTGGTGTCGGTCGTGCTGGCTGGAGCGACCCTGGTTCTCACCCGCAGACAACTCATTGACAGCAGGGAGAATGCTGCGGCAGCGGTGGCGGTGAGCAACGCCACACGTCTCAGCAACCAGCTGACCCACGATGCCACCATCGAGGACCTTCCAGCCATCGCAGATTCGCTTACCAAGATCGAGGGAATCCAACGCCTGATCCGTCTAGGCGATTCATGGCTACCGACACCTGAGCTGGACAGCGAGGACCTGCCTCCGCTACTCCTCGACCAGTTGGCCCAGCGAAAGGCAGGCCAGCAGCGATCCTCCCTTTCGGGGCAGACGCACCTGGTGGTGGGCATACCCCTGACCGCATTCGACGCCGACTACTTCGCGGTGGTCGACCTTGCCGACGTCGAGGACACCCTGGGAAATCTCCAGATCGTCCTGTTCGGGGCCAGCATCTTCGCAACCCTCATCGCCGCTGTTTTCGGCGCATGGGTCAGCCAGAGAACCCTTCGGCCTCTGCGCAGGGTCCGAAGTGCCGCCGAGGCAATCGCCGGTGGTCGCCTCGACACCAGGCTCGAGCCCCAGTCCGACCCCGACCTCGACCGCCTCGCCGACTCTTTCAACGAAATGGCGGAGGCACTCGAGGAACGCATCCTCCGTGACGCCCGTTTTGCCTCTGATGTCAGCCACGAGTTGCGCAGTCCGTTGACAACGCTCAAGGCCAGCGTGGGCGTGCTCGAGGCACGTCGCGAGGAACTGTCGGACCGCTCCCAGACAGCTCTGACCCTGCTGTCAGACGACCTCGAGAGGTTCACCCGGCTGGTCGTCGACCTGCTGGAGATCTCCGGGTACGACGCAGGGGCAGCGTCCCTCGACCTATCGGAGGTGCAGGTGCTCCAGTTCCTGAGCGCGACCACCAGGGGGATCGGACCCATCCCACTGCACATGCCGCCCCACTCCGAGAATCTGATGATCCGGGCCGACAAGCGGCGTCTGGCGAGGCTCATCTCCAACCTCTTGGACAACGCTGACCGGTACGGCGGAGGTGCCACGGCAATTGTCGTAGAGAACGAGGGCCCAAACCTCAGGATTGCCATCGAAGACAGCGGCCCCGGCATCCCCGAAGCAGAACGGGCCGCAATATTTGAACGCTTCTCCCGAGGCTCGGCCGGCGGCCGTCGTGGCGGAGACAGCGGCACAGGGCTGGGGCTGAGCCTGGTTATCGAGGATGCCAGACTCCACAGGGGAAGGGTCTGGGTTGAGGAGAGACCCGACGGCCTGCCAGGTGCACGCTTTGTCGTCGAACTGCCAGCCGACACGGAGGATGAACTGTGAACAGTGGGTTGACCCGGCGCCGCTTGACTGTTTCCGTCCTGGGGATCTCCGTGATGCTGGCCGCCGCGTGCAGCATTCCCCTCGACGAGGCACCACGCGAACTCTCAGCGGAGTTGCCCGATGCCCTCCTACCAGCCGGCTCAACCACGACCGAGGCGCCGGCTCCGAGCGAATCGGTCGAGATCTTCCTCGCCAGAGCAGTCGCTGATGGTCCGATGATGCTCGAGGCTGTAGGGCGCGAGATCGCATCTGACGGCTCAGTAAACGTGATCCTGGACCGGGTGTTCGCCGGCCCCACGGCGGCCGAACAGGAGGCCGACCTGGTGTCGCCCTTCGCTGAGGGAAGCTCGGTTGTCGGCACAATCCTCACCGGAACCCTCCTTGAGGTTCACCTTGACAGCCTCGACGGCTTTCCCCAGGACGACTCGATAGGCAACCGCCTCGCCTACGCCATGCTCGTCTGCACGGCGACAGAGTTGATTGTGGGAGCCGACATCGAGGAGGTCAGGATTCTGGTTCAGAGCGACGGTTCCCTCAACCCCATCAGCATCCCTGTCAGCGACGGTGACCCTCCGACGGCCGGAGAGCCTGTGAACTGCTCGGGTTACGAGAGTTTCATTCCTGAGGACAACTAGCGCTCAGGCGAAGAAGACCTTCGCTGTCTCCCAGAGGCCTGAATCCAGTTTCTTGACCTCGGCGACCGCATCGGCAAGGGGTACCAGCACAATCTCGCCTGCGGTCAGGGAGGTCATCATTCCCAGCCCTCCCTCGTGGATGGCATCAACAGCCGCCACCCCGAAGCGTGATGCCAGGACCCGGTCAAATGCCGTCGGTGTGCCACCCCGCTGAACGTGGCCGAGGATCGTTACCCGGGTGTCAAAGCTCGTCCGGCGTCCGATCTCAGCTGCCACCAGGTGGGCAATGCCTCCGAGACGGACATGGCCAAAGACGTCAACCTCCTCCTCGGGCATATCCATCGTCCCCTCAATCGGGCGGGCACCTTCGGCCACGACAAGCACTGAGGCGAAGCGCCCACGCTCGTGTCGCCTGCGCACGACTTCACAGACCTCGGCCACGTCGAACGGTTCCTCTGGCACGAGGGTCACCGTTGCACCACCTGCCATCCCGGCCCATGCTGCGATGTGGCCGACGTGTCGGCCCATGACCTCGACCACCATTACCCGATCATGCGACTCTGCGGTGGTGTGGAGGCGGTCTATGGCCTCGGTCGCGATCTCGACCGCCGTCTCGAAGCCGAAGGTCATCTCGGTTGCGTTGATGTCGTTGTCGATGGTCTTGGGCACTCCGACCACCGGGAAGCCCAACTCATGGAGTCCTCTTGCACAGGAGAGGGTTCCCTCCCCTCCCACGACGACCAGACCGTCGAGATCATGGCGTTCAATCGTTCCACGGGCCCTCTCGACACCGTCCTGCATCCCGAAGGGCTGGAGGCGCGAGGTTCCAAGGACCGTTCCTCCCCTCGGAAGGAGGCCCCTGCATGCATCGACGTCGAGGGCAACCGTGTCGTCCTCGACGACACCCCGCCACCCGTCGAGAAACCCGACAACCTGGTCGCCGAATCCCCTCTCAGCGCGCCGCACAACCGCACGTATTACCGCGTTCAGACCGGGGCAGTCTCCACCACCGGTGAGTACACCTATTCGCATCTCTCCACCTCGCTAATGCCGTTGCTCCCCTGCAGTGAACGTAACCTCTCCGAATGGCAGTTGTGCTGGCAATCGACGCTGGAACCACCAGTGTTCGGACCATTGCCGTCGACCAGGACGGAATGGTGGTCGATTCCGCTCAACAGGAATTCACACAGCACTTCCCGAGACCGGGTCTCGTCGAACATGACGCAGTCGAGATCTGGGAGGCGGTGGCGGGCACTCTTGCTGCGGTCCGTGGCCGCCTCGATGATGCCGGGACCTCAATCGCCGCTGTGGGAATCACCGACCAGAGGGAGACCATCGTCGCCTGGAATGCCGACACCGGGCTTCCGCTCCACAGGGCGATTGTGTGGCAGGACCGTCGCACGACCTCACGCTGCGAAGCCCTCCAGGACCAGGGCCACCTCGGTCTGGTCCGCCGGACCACGGGCCTCGTACTGGACCCATACTTCTCGGCGAGCAAGATCGAATGGCTCCTTGCCGATGGCGGAGTCGAGGCCGGCACCCCGCTCAGGTTGGGCACGATCGACTCCTGGCTCCTGTGGAACCTGACTGGAGGTCGGGTCCATGCCACCGAGCCTTCCAACGCCAGCCGCACAATGCTCTTCGATCTGGCGACCGGAGCATGGTCCGAGGAGATGTGTTCGCTGTTCGGCGTTCCCATGGGCTCGCTGCCTGAGATCCGCCCCTCATCGGGCCGCTTCGGCGTCACCTGTGACGGCGGCCCGCTGCCACCCGGTACGCCGGTCAGCGGTATAGCCGGCGACCAGCAGGCTGCCCTGTTCGGTCAGGCCTGCTTCGAGGCCGGCGAGGCCAAGAACACCTACGGCACCGGGTCATTTCTGCTCGCCAACATGGGATCCGAACTTCCTGACCCCGTCGACGGGCTGTTGACGACCGTGGCATGGGCCCTTGCCGAAGGCGAGCCGCTCACATACGCCCTCGAGGGCTCCATCTTTGCAACAGGTGCCACCATCCAGTGGCTCCGCGACGGCCTGGAGATCATCGATTCCGCCGCCGAGGTCGGGCTCCTGGCTGCCTCTGTCGCCGACACCGGCGGCGTGTACCTGGTTCCGGCATTCGCAGGATTGGGGAGCCCCTGGTGGGATCCGCGAGCCCGGGGCACAATCGTCGGCCTCACCCGCGGTTCCGGTCGGGCGCACCTGGCCCGTGCTGCAGTTGAGGCCATGGCCTTCCAGACACGCGACGTGATCGATGCAGTCGGACGAGGCGGTGGCCCGGCCATCACCCATCTGCGTGTTGACGGCGGCGCCTCTGTGATGGACCTGCTTCTTGAACTTCAGGCCGACCTGTTGGACATGCCCGTAACCAGATCGGCGGTTCAGGAGACCACGGCCCTCGGTGCAGCATGGCTGGCCGGCCTCGGCGAGGGCTTCTGGTCGTCTACCGGCGAGTTGGCCGACCTCTGGAACGCCGACACCACCTTCCGGCCGACACAGGATCGACAGGCGGCAGAGGCGTCCTACGATCGCTGGCTGGCGGCAGTCGAACGAAGCCTGGAATGGGAACAGGCCGACTGAAACCGACCCTCAGACCTCGAGATCGACAAGAACGTTGCGCATGTGCCGGACCGCCTGAGCGATCCTCTGCTCGTTCTCGATGAGTGCGAAGCGGACGTGGTCCTCGCCACCCGGCCCAAACCCGATACCCGGCGAAACCGCAACGTTGGCCTCACGCACCAGCATGCTGGCGAACTCGATCGAACCCATGGAGCGGTAGGGCTCTGGTATCGGCGCCCAGGCGAACATCGTTCCCTTCGGAGGCTGGATGGACCAGCCAATGCGGTTCAGCCCGTCACAGAGAGCGTCCCGGCGGTGTTGGTAGATCTCGCGCACCTCGGTCGGGTAGTCGACAGCCTCGTTCAGCGTGACGGTCGCTGCAATCTGTATCGGCTGGAAACTTCCGTAGTCGAGGTAGGACTTGAGCTTCGTCAGCGCCGCAATCACCTCGGCACTGCCGACCATGAAGGCAACTCTCCAGCCGGCCATGGAGAAACTCTTGGTCATGGAATAGAGCTCTACGGCCACCTCCTCGGCTCCGGGAACCTGCATTATCGATGGCGGCTCGTAGCCGTCGAAGCCGAGATCCGCATATGCGAAGTCGTGAACCAGGATGACATCGCGCTCTCTGGCGAATGCAACAACCTCTTCCATGAACTGCAGATCCACGCATGCCGTAGTCGGGTTGTGGGGAAACGAGAGGACTATCACCCGCGGCCTAGGCCACGAATACTCCCATCCCTCTCTCAGCATTCCGATGAAGTCACCGTCAAGGGTGAACGGCATCTCGCGCACCTCGGCGCCGGCAAACAGCGGCGAGTAGCGATGGATCGGATACGAGGGCGACGGGACCAGAGCAGCATCTCCAGGTTGCAGGAGCACCCACATCAGGTGGGCGAACCCCTCCTTGGCACCAATGGTGTTGAGGACCTGCGTCTCAGGATCGAGGTCCACGTCGAAACGGCGCTTGTACAGGGCGGAGACCGCCTCACGCAGCTTTGGTAGACCTCGACTGGAGGAGTAGCGGTGGTTCCGTGGGTTGCGTGCCGCCTCGACGAGTTTCTCGACAGCCAGGTCGGGGGAGGCAAGATCGGGGTTTCCGAACCCCAGGTCGACGATGTCCTCGCCGGCCCTGCGGGCCTCGACCTTGAGGTTGTCGATGATGGTGAACACGTACGGGGGCAGGGAGGTGATGCGCCGGAACTCCATGGCGGGAGCGTACTTCCCGCGGGTTCGGCTCAACTGGAGTTCCCCACGGCCGGGTGTACCGGTTGGACCACTGTTCAGGTGGTGTGTGTACCCGCCTCGACCCTGACTTTGAGATCGTCGATCGCAGCGTGGACGATCTTGGCCTCGAGGCGCCTCTTTACGAAGCCGGGCAACCTCACCAGCAGGTCGACATCGAGGTCGTAGGCGAGCAGTGTCGAGTCGGGATCACCCTCGACCGCCATGAACTCGTAGTCGCCCGTCATGCGCGAGATGACGTCGCCCTCGACCAGGCGCCACGAGATGCGCAGGGGGTTGGATCCGTAGGTGTAGCGGAGCGTGTAGGAGCTGCTGCGACCCATTGCTGCCGCCCGGAAGGCCACGTCCCCGGGACGACCGTCCTCGTCGCGGGCAAGCACCCTGGCCTCTTTGATATCGGGTGCCCACTCGGAAAATCGTTCAACGTCGAGGACCGTCTCGTAGCAGCGCTGTGGCGGCGCCTGAATCGTGACGTGCTGGCTGGCGTGCTCTGTCATCGCGTTTCTCCTCCTTCTGGACCCTACCGGAGCAACTCGCACGACAGGGGGAGGTGTTTCGTCGCCCGCCGCAGGCGGGGCGCAGGTCAGGTTCGGAGTTCGGCGTTGTCGATTCCAAGACGGAGGTGGTCTGCCAGGACGTCATAGGAGAACTCACGAACTGCCCGCTCGCGGGACTCACGAGACATCTGGTCTCGAGTCTGCTCGTCGTCCAGGATCTGGCTGATTGCCTCGGCAACCTCCCTGTCGGAGTCAGGATGTTCAACGACGAGCCCGGTCACACCGTGTTCGACGGCTTCGGCGGCACCGCCGCTGTCGCCGGCGACCTGGGGCACTCCGCACGCTGCTGCCTCCACGAACACGATTCCGAAACCCTCCTGTTCGAGACCTCGCCACCTGGACCGGCATGGCATTGCGAAGACGTCTCCGGCTCCGTACACACCGGACAGCAGGCGGTCCGGCACCCGACCCAGCAGGCGGACCGGTGCAGCGGTGTGCTCGATGAGATCGGCCAGACGTCGGCGCTCACGGCCTGTGCCGGCGATGGCTACGACCAGGTCGGGAAAACGCGAGCGCAGCCGACCTGCTGCCCTGACGAGGACGTCCATTCCCTTCCGGGGCACAAGGCGGCTCACCCCCACCACGACAGGGGCATCGGTCGGCAGTCCCAACTCGGTTCTCACAGAGTCCCTCTCGGCCCTGTCGAGTGGCGAGAAACGGTCGGTATCGACTCCTGGTGGCACAATCAGGGTGGGAAGGGAACACCGGGCGGCCCTCTCCGCCTCGGCCTCTGCATAGCGCCCGGCACAGATGACCAGAGAGGCGCCGCGCAGTACCTTTCCAAGCAAGCCCCGGGTGAACGGAAGGCGACCGGGGATGGTCACCTCGGCGCCGTGCAGGACAACTGCGTAGGGCTGGCCGGTCGACAGCGCCGAAAGCCCGACAGGTAGTGCAGGGTCCCAGATGACCAGTTTGGAACCAGTTTCCTTCGAGAGCCTGTTGACCCGGCCGGGCAACCACGGGTAGGGCAGCAGGAACGGCTCCCGGGAACGGGTCACGTCGAATCCCTGGGCGGCGTCGAACTCATCGGCGCCTCTGTAGGGGGTGGTATGAACCGAGAAGTCCTCGGGGGGCAGCCGACGCCAGAGTTCCCAGAGGTACGACTGGATTCCGCCCAACTTTGGTGGAAAGTCGTTGGTGACGAGGAGGTGGCGTCTCATTTCACGGTTCCGCCGAGCAGGTCCACTCGACCCAACTCGAGGGCCGCCCATTCAGCATGGCCGCGCAGCATCGGGTCAGAGGCGTTGAGGTTCTCCCTGAGCGCCTGGACCACCGCGGGGTCATCGGCGTCGGCGGTGTTTCCGAGAACCACGAGTGCGTTGCGACGCAGATACCGAGGGTCCCGTTCGGCTATGTACCAGCGGCCGAACCGCTCAAGAAGATCATCGTCGGAGGCAGCCAGGACCTCGACCGCCTCGACGTCGGCCGCCGAATCGGTGCTCCCCTCCGCCGACCGGTCTGAGCGGCCAACTGGACAGACCTCCTGGCAGTCGTCGCAGCCGTAGATTCGCCCGCCCATTGCCTGTCGGAACTCCAGGGGAATGTCGCCGGGAGCCTGTACGAGCCACGCAAGGCAACGACGGGCGTCAACGACGCCGGGTTCGACGATCGCACCTGTAGGGCATCCGTCAATGCAGGACCGACAGGTTCCGCAGCCGTCGGCAACCACCTCCTGGTCGGCTGGAAGCGCTGCATCGGTGACAACGGAACCAAGGACGAACCAGCTGCCGTGTCCGGGAATAAGAACGTTTCCGTTGCGACCGAACCAGCCGATACCGGCTCGCACGGCTGGGGCACGGTCGACGAGGGAATTGTCGTCGGCCACAACCCTGGCTGCAAAGGAGGCGGCGCTGAGGTGGCTGGCAACCACCTCAAGAGCCGTTCTCAGGTCGCCGTAGTGGTCGTGTCGCGCATAGGCGGCGATCCGGGCTCTGCCAGGACCTGCATCGGGCAGGCGGGGTGCTGAGACACGCATCGCTCCGACGATGATGGACCTTGCTCCCTCCAGAATGCGCCCCGGGTCCGTGGAGCGCTCCGGGTTGCGGAACGTGAACTGCATGTCGGCATGCAGGCCTGCCTCACGCCGCCGGAGTATCTCTGCGAGGGTGGCCTCGAACGGCTCAGCAGTGGTTACTCCAATGGCATCGAGGCCTGCTGACAGGCCGATCGACTTGAGTTCGGCCACCTCGGGCGGCATGACGCCGACATTGCCGACCACCGGCGCCGATCGAATTCGCTGTGACACCCCGCCATGCTCGCACGCAGCGGGCCCGGAGCGTCGGCTCAGCCCCTGTCGACGTGTCTGAGAGGCGGAACAAGGCCAGCACCGGCCAACAGGGAGATGGCCCTGTGCTCTGCCAGTTCAACCACCACAGCTTCACCGGGCTGGCGGCTGCACAGATAGGTGACCATGCAGTCGGAGCACGCATCGGTGCAAACCAGGCTGCATTCGTTGCAGTCGATCAGCAGTGGTGGATCGGTGTCGGTAGGGCGTGAATCTCTGGAAGGGTATGCCATGTGCACATCATGGAGACAGGGTGGGACATTCCCCTCAAGGAGCTCCCTAAACTACGCCTGACCTGCAGTATCAGCTAGATATCGACTGGAGCACGCGGGCAGCCGCTCCCGAATCGATGGACTCACCCGCAGCCTCCAACCCTGATGCCAGGTCCTCCGATATACCTGCCACCACAAGCCCTGCGGCAGCGTTCAACACGATGATGTCCCGCCTGGCACCACGATCCTCACCGGACAAAATCCCCCTGAGGATGACAGCATTCTGGTCTGGGTCCCCTCCAACCAGGTCAACAGGATCAGCGAGCCGAATCCCCAGGTCGGTCGGGTCCAGCTCCCAGCGGCTGATGATCCCATCGCGGAGTTCAACCACCTTCGTCGGCCCGGTCGTCGCTATCTCATCCAGATGGCCGTGTCCGGTCACCACAAGCGAATGGACCGACCCCTGGGCCTTGAGCACCTCGACCATCCGGTCGGCGAGTTCCACCTCAGCGGCGCCGACCACCTGTCGCCTCACCCGACCGGGGTTGGAAAGGGGGCCGAGGACGTTGAAGACGGTCGGAACGCCAATGCCTGCCCGCACCGGTCCTGCGAACCTCATTGCCGGATGGAACGTACGTGCGTAGGCAAAACCGATACCCCGACTCGCCACCTGGCTCTCCAACTCGGTCGGTGTCTGGTCGATGTCGACGCCCAGGACCTCCAGCAGATCAAAGGCACCTGAGGATGACGAGGCCCGGCGGTTCCCGTGCTTGCAGACGGTGGCACCGGCCCCGGCAGCCACAAAGCAGGCCATGGTCGACACGTTCAGGGTGCCGTGCCGTCTGGCCGGAGATCCGCCGGTTCCAACAATATCGATCGTTCCCTCAGGCAGGTTCAGGGGCTCGGCAGCCGCCACCATGGCCCTGACGAGACCTGTCGTCTCCTCGGCAGTCTCACCCTTGATCTTGAGCGCAACCAGAAACGCCGCAATCTGTGCAGGATCGGCCACCCCGGCCAGAATCTCGGCCAGCACGGATTCAGCCTCAAAGGCACTCAGGTCGTCACCGTCACAGAGGCGCGCCAGAAGCCCCGGCCATCCTCCCAGATCATCAAGGGGCACTGATCGCTCCCTCAGGCGGTACGCCGGCGGCGCCTGGTTATCCGGCGTCGCTCCAACTCGGTTGCGCCACCCCACACTCCGGTGGGTTCGCGTCGTGAGAGGGCGTAGTCGAGGCAGGTCTGTCGGACATCACAGCCTTCGCAGACGGCCTTGGCCCGTTCAGCCTGGAAGTCGTCGTCGGGATCCGGGTAGAAGATGGACGCGTCCAGACCTCGGCATGCACCTCTCTGGTGCCATGCGACCACGACGGTCCCGGTGTCAGAAGTTGCTCCCATGTCCCCGGCAGTTGCTACCGCGCTACAGGCAGCGACGCAAGCCCGATTGCCACAAACTCCCGGAGATCACCCCTCCAGATTCGAGCCCCTGCTGTTTTCGTTGGATATCGGGCCTCCCCCGCGCCACACTGTTGGAGACGGTGAGCCGGCCGGGTGGCCGCGGCGTGGTCCGCCACGCTGAGGAAGGTCGGGGCTCCAGAGGACAGGATGCTGGCTAGCGGCCAGTCGGGGTGACCCGCAGGAAAGTGCCACAGAGAACAGACCGCCGATGGCCCGGTTCGCTTCCCTTCGGGGTTGGGTACCGGGCACAGGTGAGGGTGAAACGGTGCGGTAAGAGCGCACCAGCGGCCGGGGCGACCCGGGCGGCTAGGCAAACCCCATCCGGAGCAAGGCCGAACAGGGAGAGGGCGGTCCGCCCGTGGACACTCCCAGGTGGGCCGCACAGATGGATGGCCACACAGCCGGAGTCCCGCAAGGGCCCGGTGGACAGAACCCCGCCTACAGGCCGGCTCACCGTCACCCGCCTACCAGAGCGCAGGGGGCGCGCTGATAGTCCCCCCACCCTCCTCCAACAACAGTTGGACGGTGGTAGAGCCGCCCGCGCGTATCTACACGTGGGGGTTCGTACCTGGGGCCACCCCCTACGTGGTGGGGTGCATCGGTGTCGAAGACAAGTTCTGGGCTCTGGCACTACCGTGCTCGCTGTCAGCCAGAGCATGCATAGCGAAGGATCACTACATGGAGTGGTATCTCGGACCTCTAAAGAAGTACGCAGAATTCTCGGGAAGAGCGAGTCGCAAAGAGTTCTGGTTGTTTGCCCTGTTCAACACGCTCGCCTACCTGATCCTCTTTTCCATTTCCCCAGCCGTAGGACTCATCTACGCGTTAGGCACTTGGCTACCTGCCATTTCGGTAACAGTGCGCAGACTCCATGACACGAACCGCCATGGCGGGTGGTTCTGGCTGCAACTCCTGCCGCTCGTCGGAATCATCATCCTGTTCGTCTGGATGGTCTCAAGGGGAACCGAAGGAGACAATGACCACGGTCCAGCTCCGCTGGCGGCAACACCTTCAGGTGCAAGACCGCTTCCGCAGGCCCTCCTCAAGTCGCCCACAGAACAGCGCTCGACGAAGGTTGTGCAACAAGGATCGATGGCAGACGAGCTGAAGAAGTTGTCTAAGTTGAAAGATTCAGAGGTTTTGACCGAGTCGGAGTTTGAGGAGCAGAAGGCGAAACTTCTCGAAGCTGACTGAAACGCCAGTCAGCTCAGAAACCGCTGCCTGGTAGCGACAGAACCCCGCCTACAGGCCGGCTCACCGTCTCCACCTGTCGACTACGTCAACGACACCACGGCCCACAACACCTAGTCTCCAGACGATGAAGGTCAACGGGTACGAGATCGCGGCGGGAGCCGACCTGGCTGGAGCGGACCTCACCGACAGCGACCTGCGGAACGTGGACCTCACAGGGGCGTGGCTGGGGGGTGCGGTATTGAGCGGGTCTGACCTGACCGGTGCCAAGTTGGTCGGAGCAGACCTGAGGCACGCAATCTGTCGGAGCACCGTCTTCGTCGAGGCCGATCTCCACCATTCCAACCTCTGGCACGTGGACCTGCGAGAGGCCCAGATGCGTGGTGCGCTACTCAGCCGCGCCTGGCTGGGCAGTGCCCGTCTGGCTGGCGCAGATCTGAGAGGAGCCGACCTGAGCGGCGCATGGCTGACCGCAGCCGACCTCACCGGAACCCGCATGGGTGCAGCCACGCTCGCTGGTACGTCACTCATCAGGACCTGCATGCGTGAGGCCGATCTGACCGGTGCCTTCGCCGGCGGCTGCGACCTGCGCGGCGCCGTTCTCAACGGCGCAGTGCTACGCGCTGCCAACCTGACCGGTGCAGTCCTGAAGGGAACGGCTCTGATTTCTGCCGATCTGAGCCTCGCTGACCTGGTCGATGTCGACATGTCAGATGCGCAGTTGGACGGCGCTGACCTGACGGGAATCCGCCACGACGGGTCCACGGTCTGGCCCGCGGGGTTCACCCCACCACCCTCAGGCGGAATCAGCGACCACGACTGACCTCGACCCTGCCCTCCGACCAGAGTTTCCGGCGCCTCTCGGGCTGTGAGAGCCCGAACTGCCTCCACCCCCAGAGACAGACCACCAGGCCGAGCAGCTCGAGCCCCAGGGTTCCTGGGAAGCGATCAAACTCTGGAAGTGCGGATCCGCCCAGTTGATCGAAGCCACCCGTCGGCCACCAGAAGAGTTCCGTGTACCCCCAGGTGCCGTCCATGACCAGATGGGTGAACATGCCGATCGGTATTCCCAGCCAGCGCTGACGTTGACCTCTCCGACCCAGGGTGAGGAGCATCACCACGACAAGGACCAGCACGGCCGCAGCAAGGGTGTGGAGTAGCCACGGTCCACCTATAAGGACCTCGGCGACGGGTAGGAGGGCAGCAACTGTCACGATCCGGACGTCCAGGTCCGGGCTCGCGAACACCATGGGAATCGCCACAAGCGAACCGGCGATAAACCAGATAAACACCCGTCAGCGCGCCACCAGTCGCCCACACTCGGTGCATTCGGCGAGGGTTCCCTCGGGAAGGGCCCGCACGCGGTCAGCCTCGACAGCGGGCATCGAGTAGGGACAACCGGTGCAGTCGGAACCGACAAAGTGGACAACGGTGCTGGCCCCGAGGCCACCGGCGATCCGTTCGTAGCGAGCCAGCACATCCGGGGCGACCTCGCCTGCAGCGGCACTGCGCCGCGCCCTCGCCTCGTTGATCTCTGAGTCGACAACCTCTTCGCCGGCCTGGAGTTCCTGTCTGCGCTCCTCGACGACAGCCGCCTCGAGCACGCCCCGGGCATCCAGTTCGGAGACAAGGCGCTCAACGGGCTCCAGTTCCTCCATTACCTCGAGGACCGTGCCCTCGAGGCTGTCGAGGCGCTGTCGCAGGTGTCCTATCTCGGTCTGGATCGCCACCGCCTCCTTGGGAGAGGTGATGGTGCCGCCGTAGAGAAGCGTGTCGAGCTCTGTGAGGCGATCCTCGACGGCTGCCACCTCGCCCTCGTAGCGGCGCTGGCGCCGGAAGAGATCGAGGTGTTCGACCTTGTGCTCTTCGATCTGGGTTGCCGTTGTGGCGCTGGCCTGCTCGGCTTCTGCCAGGGCCATGCGTTCGGGGAGGTTGGCGTGGTGGTGGTTGAGTTGACGGACAATCGTGTCCTCGTCCTGAACCGTGAAGAGGGCGTCCATCGCGCTCATGCTACGTCGGCTTCCCTACCGCGCCTTCCCGTGGTCAGGCAGTTCATCCGAGCCGGGTGTGGTCCCAGGAGATGACCTTCTCAGGTTCGACGACCACCCCTGTCCGCTTGAGGGCAAGCTGGGCCGCCGCAGCGTCAAGGAGATCTGGGGGTAGATCTGGCTGGTTTCTTGCCACGATGGCCCGGGCGATCCGGTGAAGGCCATCACCGTCGTCGACAAGGGTGGCTGTGCCCTTGATCATCACGCCACGCAGGAGGTTGTACTCGAGGCCATCCTCCAAGAGGACGGTGATCCGCGGATCCCGTCGCAGGTTCACGATCTTCTGGGATGTGGTGTAGGTCTCGAAAACCAGTTTTCCATCTATGACGGCGAACCAGAGCGTCGACAGGTGGGGCGAGCCGTCAAGGTCCAGGCAGGCCACCTGGAGGTTCTTCTGCTCTTCTATGAATACTGCGACCTCTTCCTCGGTCATCTGGATGAGGTCGCGTCGATTCGGCGCCATGGACGTGTCTCCCTGACATGTTTCGGGTCGGCGGCGAGCCTAGATGGGGCACAGAGGGCATGACGACGCGGATGCATGGATGCCCGCTGCAGGCCAAAACGTCGCATGCCCCACCTGGGGGAGGCGGGACATGCGGTATTTCTCTCGACCGGAATCGGGGGGTGATTCCGGTCAATCATCACAGGCTTCCGGTGGGGGAACCGGTACCTGTTGTGGTAACCACAATAGTGATTCGGAACTGTTCGCGGGCCTCGGAAGCGTCGATTCTCCGGTGACATTCGGCACCTGTGACCGGTGTCTCAACAGCACCCCACGGCTAGTCTCGACAGCGTCCACACCCCTACGGTCGGGCAATCACCCACGTGTCCGACCAAGCCGCCGAGGAGGGCCGGTGACCATTCCGTCCGACGCCCAGCTGCGGGAGATCCTCGTCGACATGGTGACGGCCCGGACACAGTCGGCCCGGCTGTGGAACCTGCAGCGTCAGGGCCAGGTCGGAACGGTCGCTCCGATCGATGGCCATGAGGCCACAATCGTTGCAGCAGCCCACGCCCTGGACACCGAGCACGACTGGGTGATCCCCCAGTACAGGGAGCCGCTGGCACTGCGCCGATACGGTCCCGAGATCCTGGAGAGGTTCATGCTCTACAGCCTCGGGCACCCTGCCGGTGGCCACATTCCCGACCCGATCCGGGTCCTCCCCAACCAGATCTCCCTCGGCACCCAGATTCCCCACGCCGTCGGCATCGCATGGGGAATGGTCCTGCGCAGTGAGCCTGGGGTGGCGCTGGTGTTCTTCGGCGACGGATCCAGTTCGGAGGGTGACTTCTACGAGGCCGGAAACCTGGCCGGCGTCCTGAACGCACCCGTGGTGATGGTCTGTGTGAACAACCAGTGGGCCATCTCAACCCCGGTTCACCTGCAGACCGCAGCCGAGTCCTTTGCCGACAAGGCTGCCGGTTTCGGAATTCCAGGGGTGAAGGTCGACGGCAACGATGCGGCGGCTGTGTACGACGCTGTAGACGAGGCCAGGAAGCGTGCGCTGGCCGGAAAGGGACCAACCCTGATAGAGGCTGTGATCTACCGGCTGGGGGCCCACACGACCGCCGACGATCCGACCCGCTACGTACCCCCCGAGGATCTCGAGGCAGCCCAGAGGGACGACCCTGTTCTGCGGCTGACCAGCCAACTCAGGAAGCTCGGTCTGTGGGACGACGCTGCCCAGCAGGAGACCGAGGTCGAGGCACTGGAACTGCTTGATCGAGCCGTGGAGGATGCCAGGTCCGCACCGCTGGCAGTCGACGCTCTCCTTGACCACTGCTTCTCGGTTGACACGCAGAGGCTTGCACTCCAGCGCTCCCAGCTTCTCGAAGCCCGAAGCACGGAGACCCGATAGCTATGGCCGACCCATTCGAGAGCGACGGTGTGACCGAGCTCACGATGCTCCAGGCCATCAACGAGACCCTCCACGCCGAGATGGCCCGCGACGACCGCGTCGTCGTGCTGGGCGAGGACGTCGCCCGAAACGGCGGGGTGTTCCGTGCAACTGAGGGCCTCTATGAGAAGTTCGGTGAGCACAGGGTCGTCGACACCCCGATCTCCGAGGCTGTGATAGCGGGGGCAACCGTCGGTCTGGCTATCGCCGGGCTCGTTCCTGTCGCCGAGATCCAGTTCCTGGGTTTCTCGTACCAGGCGATGCACCAGCTCGCCGGCCAGGTGGCAAGGCTGCGCTACCGCACGCAGGGGCGCTACGAGCCCAGCATCACCATCAGGGCTCCGTTCGGGGGTGGTGTTCGCACGCCCGAGTTGCACTCCGACTCCCTTGAAGCCCAGTTCGCCAACGTTGCGGGCCTCAAGGTGGTCATGCCCGCCACGGCATCTGACGCCAAGGGCCTCCTCGCCTCGTCAATCAGGGACCCCGACCCCGTTCTCTTCCTGGAACCGCTACGCGGGTACCGGGGAATCCGTGGGGACGTACCCGACAACGACCACCTCGTGCCTCTGGGGGTTGCACGGACTGCCCGCGAGGGCGACGACATCGTGATCATCACATGGAGCTACCAGGTGGAGTTGGCCTGCCGGGCTGCCGACAGCCTTCGCTCCGAGGGACTGTCGGTTCGGGTGCTCGACCTGCGGAGCATCGTGCCTCTCGACATCGGGGCAATCACCGAGGCGGTCAGCCACTGCGGTAGGGCCGTTGTCGTACAGGAGTCATGCGAAACCGGTGGATTTGCCTCCGAGGTGATTGCGACCATCAACGACGGTTGCTTCTGGTCCCTTGAGGCTCCGGTGGCAAGGGTGTCGGGCTACGACGTTCCCTACCCGGTGGGCATGCTCGAGGACCTCTACGTTCCCGACGAGGCGCGTATCATCGCCGCCGTGCGTCGCACCCTCGAGTCAGGCTGACCGGCATGGCGTTCGAGTTCCGTCTACCCGACATTGGTGAGGGCCTCGAAGAGGCCGAGATCGTCGAATGGCTCGTCTCACCAGGCGATGTGGTTGTGAGGGATCAACCGCTGGTCGAGGTGCTCACCGACAAGGCCAGCTCTGAGCTTCCGTCTCCCGTCGCCGGCACGGTGCTCCGTCTCGGTGCATCCGAGGGCGACCGGCTCAACGTGGGCGAGATCCTGATCGAACTAGACGACGGCTCAGCCCAGGTAGCCGACGACACCGAGCACATCCCTCCTGTTGTGAGCACTCGACGACACCGAGCACATCCCTCCTGTTGTGAGCACTCCATCGGCCAACCTCGGGCCCACACCTTCGGGCCCCGTGTCCCGACCAAAGGCCTCCCCCGCCACCCGGAAGCTGGCCCTCGAGGCGGGTGTCGACCTGGGCACCGTGACAGGAACAGGCCCCGGCGGGCGCATCACCACTGGGGACGTACAGGCCGTAGGCACCCAACCGGCCCCTCCTCGGCAGGTCTCCTCCTCTCCCCCGGTCCACACTCCTCCGGGAGACCTGGGGCAGATGCCCTTCGGGCGCCATCCCCTGCGCGGAGTCCGCGGGGTGGTCGCACGCAACATGGAGAGGTCCTGGGCAGAAATCCCCCACATCCACTCCATGGACGAGATCGACGCATCCCTGCTGGTCGACTTCCGCCAACGCCTGCGTGGCATGGACAGGCCGGGTGCCTCTGTCGTAACGGCCCTCACGGTGGCTGCTGCAGCCGCCGCCAGGGCCCTGCGCCGATTCCCGATGGTGAATGCCTGCATCGAGGGGAGCCCCGGCGAGTCGATCGTCGTGCACGACTCGGTCAACCTGGGAATAGCGGTCGCCACCAACTCCGGGCTCGTGGTGCCCGTCGTCCGCGATGTCGACCGTCTCGACCTCTTCGCCCTGGCAACGGCCATCGCCGATCTCGCTGCACGCGGCCGTGATGGAGCGTTGACCGCAGCCGACCTCTCTGGTGCAACCTTCACCATTACCAACTACGGGTCGATGGGCGGCCGCTGGGCCACCCCGATCATTCCACCCGGCCAGGCAGCCATCCTGGGTCTTGGCGCCATCGCAGAGCGACCCGTTGTGGTCGATGGGCTGGTCGTGGCCAGGCCCACCCTTCCGGTGGTTCTCGGCTCCGACCATCGCCTGATCGACGGCGACCTGGCGTCGGCATTCAAGGGATCCATCACAGCTGACCTCCTGGAACCGTTGAACCTGCTCGTAGAGGGCTGAGGGACACCATGGTGGTCGGCGAGATCGCCGAGGCGGTCGACCTGCTCGTAATCGGTGGAGGTCCAGGTGGCTACGCAGCCGCCCTGCACGCCGCCCGTCTGGGCCGCCGGGTGACCCTTGTGGAACGTGGTGAGCTGGGTGGCACCTGCCTCAACGTCGGCTGCATACCGTCCAAGGCACTGATCGAGGTGGCCGAGGCCATGGTGGCACCCGACCGGGTGGCCGCCTGGGGCGTCACGACAACGGCAAGCCTCGACATGTCAGCGGTACAGGCCCATCTGAGAAGCGTCGTGGACAAGCTCACCGGTGGCGTGCGCCACCTGCTGGACGCTGCCGGGGTCGTCGTGCTGGCCGGCGAGGCGCGCTTTGTCAAGCCGAACCGCGTAGTTGTCGAACACGGCGCAAGCGTCGAGCACCTCGACTTCAGACACGCCATCGTCGCCACCGGCTCCCGCCCAGTCGACCTGGTCGACATTCCACCTGACGGCACACGCGTAGTTGGCTCAGCGGACCTGTTGTCAACCGAGAGCCTCCCTGAGGAACTGGTACTGGTGGGTGGCGGCTACGTCGGCGTCGAGTTGGGTTGTGCATTCGCCAAGCTGGGAAGTCGGGTAACGATCGTCGAGGCCGAGACCTCGATCCTGCCCGGTTTCGACGACCGCATCACCAGAACAGTGACCCGGGGATTGCGGAACCTGGGGGTCGGCATCTGTTGCAGCAGCACGGCTGTCGGTATCGAGGAGGCCGGCCTCGTGATCTCGGGTCCCGACGGCAGCGTCGTCCTGCCAGCCGACAGGGTGGCGGTTGTCGTCGGTCGGCGCCCCAACAGCGACCTGATCGGGCTTGTCGAGGTTGGTGCCACCGTGGACGACCGAGGGCTTGTAGTGGTCGACTCCGGCAGGCGGGCGACTGAGAGCGTGTTCGCCATCGGTGACCTGACCGCCGGCCCGGCCCTCGCACACAAGGCCACCGCAGAGGCCGAGGTTGCCGCCGATGTCGCCTGCGGTCGCGCCAACGCCTTTGACCCGACGTGCATTCCGTTGATCGTCTTCAGCGACCCTCAGGTAATGGTCGTCGGAATGACCGAGGCTGACGCGTCAGGTTCCGGCATCGCCGCAACCTCCTACCGCTTCCCCCTGGCCGCATCCGGCCGGGCCGCCACCCTCGGAATGACAGATGGCTTCGTCACGGTTGTCGCCGACGGAGACGGCACGGTCATCGGCGTTCAGGCCGTAGGAGCCCATGTCGCCGAGCTTGCCGGCGAGGCAGCTCTGGCTGTCGAAACGGCCGCCACAGTCGAGGACATGGCTGGAACCATCCACGCCCATCCAACCCTCGGAGAGGCGATCGCCGAGGCCGCAATGGGTCTGGCCGGTCGCCCGCTGCACGCTGGCTGAGATCACCATTTTCTGATCACCACAGTCGCTCGCGACACAGTCATTCAGGCTCCGCACCCCTAGCATCACGGCGTGTCCGAAGCATCCCAGTCCACAGCCGATCTCGGTTTCGTAGACCCGCAGGAGCGCCGTGGTTCCGGCGTCATCAAGTGGAACCGCTACCCGGACAGGGTTATCCCAGCATGGGTGGCCGAACACGACCTGGGCCCGCCCCCAGCGGTGGTTGAACGACTACGCGAACTGGTAGACCTCCGAGCCTTCGGCTACCACTCGGCTGCCGACGACGTCGGGCCCGCCTTTTCGCGTTGGGCCACGCAGCGACACGGCTGGACACCCGACCCCGAGCTGGTCCTACCGACAGCCAACGTCCTCCAGGGAATCTGGGCCTGTGTCGAGGCACTGACCGACCCTGGTGCCGGAATCGTGTTTTCGCCGCCCGTGTACCCGCCGTTCCTGGACGTTTCGCCGACAACGGACAGGCGTGCCGTCCACTGGCCCATGACGCTCACCGAGACTGGCTGGCAGTACGACCTGGATGCCCTTGCCGGACTGCTCGAGGCTGACCCCGGCATCAGCCTCTTGTTGCTCTGCCATCCCCACAACCCGACCGGGCGGGTGCTTACCACCGGGGAACTGGCCCGCATCGTCGATCTGGCCCATGAGCACGACCTGACAATCGTGTCTGACGAGATTCACAGCGACCTGGTGTACGGGGACTCCACCCACATTCCCATGCTCACGGTTCCCGGCGCCGCTTCGCGCACGGTTGCCGTCACCTCGGGTGTCAAGACGTTCGCCCTCGGTGGCATGCGATGCGCCGTTGCTGTCTGTGGCGACGAACGTCTCCGCTCAGCCATCGGCACCATCCCTGCTGAGCTGCTCGGCGCTCCCAACCGGTTGGGGTGTGAGGCCTCGATCACCGCATGGGAGACCGGATCCGACTGGACGGACCAACTCCTGACCCTGCTGGACCGCAACAGGCGGACCCTGTTCAACCGCATCGTGGCCGAGTTGCCCGAGGTCACCATGTTCCTCCCCGAGTCGACCTTTGTGGCATGGCTGGACCTGTCGGCGTACGACACGGGCGACCACCCAGCAAGGTGGCTCCGTCACATGACAGGTGTTGCCGGTGGCAATGGACCCAACTTCGGACCCGGTGGTGCGAAGCACGTTCGCATCACCTTTGGCACCTCTCCAGAACTTCTCGACGAGATCACGGACCGGATCATCAACGGCCTGAGGGACTAACAAGGCCACAGGGCCAAGGGGGGCAACATGACTACAGACGACATGGTCCACGTGACCCGGTGGCACTGGGGTAGGAAGGAGTGGTCTCCATTCTCGGCTTCCGAGATGGATCGCCGCCAGGGTGACCTGAGGGCCCACATGGCGACCGATCGGCTGGACGCCTGCCTGCTGACCTCGTTCCACAACATCTGCTACTACTCGGGCTGGCTCTACTGCTACTTCGGACGTCGCTACGGCATGGTCGTCGACGCCGAGAACGCCACGACCATCTCGGCTGGAATCGACGGCGGTCAGCCCTGGCGCAGAACCCACGGGGACAACGTCGTCTACTCGGACTGGCGCAGGGACAACTACTACGAGGCGGTCAGGGGCCTGACGGCCGGCATCAAGAGGCTCGGAGTCGAGTTCGACCATCTCAGCGTCGAACGCTTCAGGGAACTCGAGGCGGCCCTGCCTGGTGTTGAGCTGGTCGACGTCGGCTCAGCGACCATGTGGATGCGGACCATCAAGTCTGCGGAGGAACACGATCTGATCCGCCGTGGTGCCCGGGTCTGCGACATCGGCGGTGAGGCCTGTGTCGCAGCGGTCGCCGCCGGAGTTCCCGAACAGGAGGTCGCCCTGGCCACGACCACCGCAATGGTCCGCCAGATCGCCGCCGACTTCCCCTTCGTGGAGTTGATGGACACATGGACCTGGTTCCAGTCAGGTATCAACACCGACGGCGCCCACAACCCGGTCACGAACAAGGCCATCGAGTCGGGTGACATCCTCAGCCTCAACACCTTCCCGATGATCTTCGGCTACTACACAGCCCTCGAGCGCACCCTTTTCTGTGATCACGTGACCTCCGACGAACACCTGCGCCTCTGGGAGGTCAACGTCGAGGTCCACGAGCGTGGGCTGGACCTGATCCGACCCGGGGTCCGGTGCTGTGACATCGCAACGGAACTGAACGACGTCTACCGCTCACACGACCTCTTGAAGTACCGCTCCTTTGGGTACGGGCACAGCTTCGGCGTGCTCAGCCACTACTACGGACGCGAGGCCGGGGTGGAACTGCGCGAAGACGTCGAGACGGTGCTCGAGCCCGGAATGGTCGTCTCCATGGAACCGATGATCGCCATTCCCGACGGCCAACCGGGTGCCGGTGGCTACCGGGAACACGACATTCTCATCGTCACAGAGGATGGCGCCGAGAACATCACAGGGTTTCCATACGGCCCGGAACACAACATCATCGGAGCCTGAGCAGCCCCGAACTGACCAGCCGCCTCCGATCGGAGATGGCCAGAGCGGCCTCTAGGGGGCGGCAGTTGTGGTTGTTGTCGTGGCCGCCGTGGTCGTGGTGGCAGCCGTTGTGGTGGTCTCGGCCGCTGCGGTCGTGGTGGTTGTCTCGCCGACTGCCGTTGTGGTTGTCTCACCCGCAACGGTGGTCGTGGTCTCGCCGACCACAGTGGTGGTGGTCTCGCCCTCGGCCGGAGCCTCTGTCGTGGTGGTCGCATCGGGTGCACTCGGTACACCGTCTGTTGACAGGGCCAGATCCTGGAGGGCAGCCACGTGGGCTGCACGGGTGTTGTTGCCGTACCAGCCGTCGGCCACTACGCCCAGAACCTGCTGGAGGGCCACCGTCTCGTCGCTGGGACCCCATACGTAGGTGCCTGTGAGGACCTCTTCTTCGTCGAGCGTGCTCACGTCGACTGTTGTGGTTGGGGCAGGCGGCGATGTGGCCGGCGTTCCCGCAGCCCGTGAAGTGGTTGTCGCTACCGGGGCGGAGGACGAAGCGCGGGTGGTCGTGGTAACGGTTGGTGTGGCCGTGGTCGGGGGAACGGCAGCCAGGAGAGACACCTCGGTCTGGAGGTCGAGGACGTCTTCGCGCAACTGGATGATCTCGGCTCGCAGCGTGTCCATCTCGTCGGTGTTCGATTCGAGGAGACCACAGCCGGCTCCGATGAGCGTGAGGGTCACAATCAGGGCAAGGCTGGTTAGGGGCGTTCGCATCTGCATGGGGGCAGTATTCCAGAGGAACGGCCTAAAGACGAGTCACCGGGCAAAGTTCCTGCTTCGGGTGCCTTCCAACAGCCTCAGGGGCGCAGCGGATAGTGCCCGTATTCCTCTACAGCATCGACCATTGCCAGGAGGTTCTCTGCCGGCACGTCGTTCATGATGGTGTGGACAGCCCCGATCATGAAGCCTCCCCCCGGCCCGAGCAGCTCGATTACGCGGCGGACCTCGTTGCGCACATCGTCGGGGGTGCCGAACGGGAGGACCCGATGGGTGTCGATCCCCCCGCACAGGACTATGTCGTTTCCGTGGCGTTCCTTGAGGGTGGCGAAGTCCGACATCCTTCCCGACGATGCCTGAATCGGGTTGAGGATGTCCACACCGATTTCGATGAAGTCGTCGATCAACAGCGCCACGTCGCCGCAGCTGTGGAACAGGACCTTGGCCTTCGTGCGTTCCTTGATGAACTGGATGAAGTCGGCGTGTACAGGCTTGAGGATGTCCCGGTACATCTTGGGGGAGATCATGAGGTTGTCCTGGGTTCCGAGGTCGTCGCCGATCTTGATGATGTCGACGTTGTCACCCAGTTCAGCCAGGAAGCGCCCCATCAGTGTCTTGCACTCGTGGGCAATGCGCTCGAGGAGTTCCCTTGCGAAGTCGGGGCGCATGGCCATGTTCATGAGGAAGGCCTCCATGCCCTGCATGGCGTGTGCCCGCTCGAAGGGGAACAGCAGCCAGGGCGTGGCCATGATGGCGAACTGTCCATCCTCGGCCAGGCGACCTGCCTGTTCCTTCACGTGGGTGATGCGGCTGGGATCTGACATGTCGGGCCAGCCCTTGTAGCCCTCGAGGTCCTCCAGGCAGGTGGCGTCGGGGATCGGATGAATCCCCGGGAACCAGTCGCCGGGCGTCACCTCCATCTGCCCGCCACCCCACGAGTCGAAGCAGTCGCTGTGGGGATCGCGGGACCTGTTCCGCTCCCGCACGGCTGCTGGCTCGAGGTCGGTGACACCACGGACATCGCTGTGGAGGCGCAGCATCGTCTCCTCGTCGATGTGGGCTGTGCCCAACTCCGGCCACCGGTACATGTACTCGTCGGGAGCCTCGATACCGGCGAGTTCCTTGACCTCCCGGTAGGGCTTCATCTTGATGCCGGTGGCGTTGCTGGCTCCGATCACGATCGGCACCCGGTCGGGCTCCTCGTGGTTGAGGGTTGCGAGCACGCGTTCCCTTGGGGTCAGCGGCACAGCGGACCTCCAGATGGATGGGCAGAACCCCTCTCATGACTACTCATCCGGGCGAATCTACGCAGGCCGCCGCCCACTGTTCAGGGCCGAAGGTCCCTGTGAGAGGATTAGTGCCCTGATGTGCGTCGACGCTGCCTGAGCGTGTGTACTCGCATGTCGGAACGGATGGATTCACGAGCGGAGGCAGACATGGGCGAGTTCGAGGGCAGGGTCGCGATCGTCACGGGTTCGACCAGCGGGATCGGGGAGGCGACCGCCCGGTCACTTGTCGCGGCCGGAGCGAAGGTTGTCGTGAACTCCTCGTCGTCCGTCGAGGCCGGTGAGGTGCTTGCTTCAGATCTGGGTACCTCAGCCTGTTACCACCGTGCAGACGTGAGCAGTGAGGAGGAGTGCACCGGTCTTGTCGATGCAGCCCTTGAGGCGTTCGGTCGCCTGGACATTCTCGTCAACAACGCCGGCTACACCCAGGTCATCCCCCACCGCGACCTGGATGCCGTGACCGAGGAGGTGTTTCGGCGGATCATGGACGTGAACGTGTTCGGCACCTGGTACCTGAGCCGGGCCGCCGTGCCGGCCCTGAAGGCCAGCGGAGACGGCAACATCATCAACATCACGTCGATTGCCATCAACATCACGTCGATTGCCGGCCTGATCGCCGGTGGCAGCTGTATCCCGTATGCGGTCTCCAAGGCGGGCCTCAACCACCTGACCCGGCTCATGGCCAACGTGCTGGGACCCGAGATCAGGGTAAACGCGGTGGCCCCGGGCCTCGTCGAGACACCGTGGACCCAGACCTGGGATGCGTTGCATGCAGCAGTAGCCCAGAAGGCTCCGCTGGGCCGCTCAGGCACCTCGGAGGACTGTGCTGAGGCAGTGCTGGGGATTCTGCGTGCCGGTTACCAGACCGGTGACGTGGTTGTGGTCGACGGGGGCCTGACCCTGGGGGCGATCGGCTGAGGCTGAACCGGTCAGGGTGAAGCGATGGCCACCAGTCGCCAGTTGGCCTCTGCGGGAGCCTCGACCGAGACCGTGATCGTCCCGCCTCCCATCCAGCCTGTCTCATACGTGCTGATCTCGCTTCCCGGCGGACCGCCGTAAACCTGCCTTGGTCCGTCGCCCTCGTCGATCATGAGACCGACCGGTCCGGCGTCGGCGCTGATCACAAGCAGGAACTGTCCGGCCGCCTCGAAGCCCTCGAGCGTGTGGGTGCCTGATGCTCCGAACTCGGCGATGACAGACCGACCAGCCGCCAGGTCGGTGAACCCGGGTAGGGCCTCGGCCACCTCGGCTTGAGGTTCTTCCGGCTCAGGCTGGTCGAGCCCCACTGTCGCGGGGCCTTCCTGAAGGCGCACATAGGCCTCGGGGTCTTCCAGTATCCCTTCGTCGACGAATGACTCCCCGTCTACTACCAGTGGGTTCGCTGCCCGCTCCTCGGCGGTGATGATGAAGTCCTCCCGGGTCAGGTCCACCAGTACCTCGTACTGGGCGAACACCTCGTCGGTCATGAACTCGAAGATTGAGTGGAACTGGCGTTTATCCGCGCAGCCTGGCATTAATCCCCACTGCTCTCGAGCGCTGGCGGAGTTGCACTGCGAGGGGACACCTGATCCTTCTATGCGGCGGGCAACGATGATTTCGCCGAGGCCGTATCCAATCAGGTCTCCAGCTTCAACCCGGTAGCCCGGTGAGGCAGGTCGCTCAACTCCCAACATCATCGCCTGACCGTTAGCGACAGGCACCACTGCGACGATCTCATCTAGCGGGTTCACGTGCTGGTGCTGGATCCAGACGTTTGGGGCATCGTCTGGACGAATGAAAATGTTCCAGTCTCTGTGATCAGGAGGTGCCTCCTGTCCGGTCGCCTCCTCGTAGATGGCTCTCCATTCCTTGGATTCCGGCCCAAAGGGCGGCACCAGGTACAGGACCACCCCGTCAACGGGCGAGTAGATCGATTGGGTGAAGCGAGACCCGTAGTAGTCGAGTGGCCTGTAGTAGTGCTTCATCGAACTGGGGCCTTCGAATGAGTCAGAGAAGTCGTGGCCGGCCGCCGACCTGAACCTCGACACATACTCCACGTCGGCCACGTCGATGTGGGAGGCGATGATGAACCGGGGCAGGTCCACGTCGGCCCACCCCTCCAGGTCGGCTACGAGACCACCGGGCCCATAGGGGCTCTCAGGTTCGGCCGTGGTGGTCGGGGCTGCGATTGTGGTCGGTGTCAGCGTCGGCGAGGCAGCGGTCGTGTCCGGTGCCGCCGGGGTTATCGCGGACGTCGTTGCCGGCACCTTCGCCGAGGGAGCAGTGGTAGAGGTCGTGGTTGAGGCCGTTGCGGCCAACGGCACGACCGACGTAGCAGCGTTGTCCCCACCGGCTGAACAGGCGGAGGCAACGAGGACGGCCACGAGGACGGGCATCAACGCCAGTCTGACTGCGGGCATGGGCAGAGCATGTCATAGCTGCGGCATGTCCATCTGGCCTGACGGCCGGGCCAGGCCTCTGGTGGGCGCGGAGGGACTTGAACCCCCGACCCCCTCCTTGTAAGGGAGGTGCTCTAGCCAGCTGAGCTACGCGCCCGGGAGCGGACACCCTACCGGTGGGCACTCCCGTTGACGGGCCAACTCAGAAGCCCTGTCGGGCCTCCAACAGGGCATCTGCAAGAGCCGGGCCGGCGCCTGCAACAGGTGTGCGGCGGGCATCGGAGTCGAGAACGCAGAGGTCTCTTCCTTGCGCATCGGCAACGACAACACCGGCCTCCTCACATATCAGCGCGGCCGCCAGGTAGTCCCAGACACCGTGGGCGTCGGGCGAGCAGTCCACGTAACCGTCGACTCGGCCGTCGGCCACGGCACACAGGTCGAGGGCAGCCGACCCGAAGGCCCTGAACTGCCCCCATCCCAGGTTTTTTGGCGGTAGCCCCGAGATGGCGACGAGCGAATCCTCGAGGGGTGGAGCCGACTCGCGCTTGATCTCGATTCCGTCACGGCGAGCACCCCATCCCCTGACAGCGTCGTAGCGGCACCCCGTCACGAGGTCGGCGACGACAGCAACCCAGGGGCCCTCATCATCGACGGCGCAGAGGCACGTCGAGTACCACGGAATTGCCCGCGAGGCGTTTGTTGAGCCGTCGAGGGGATCGACGACGACCGTGGGTCCCGGGCCCGAAGTGAGTCCGGACTCCTCGCTGAGCACGCCATAGCCGAGCGGGTCCAACAGTTCATGAACGGCACGGTCGGCAACCACGTCACTTGCGTACTGATCCGGCCGGTCTCCTGACAGACCCCAGTCCTCGTGTGAGGTGAAGGCCGCAACGACGGCGTCGGCAGCATCATGCAGATCGCTCAGGACTACTGACGCGTCAGTTTCGATATCCCCATGTTCACCCACACCACCGGTCTAGCACCCCGTGGGGCGCCTTCCCCCGGTACCCCCTAGCCTGTCCCCTCTACCCAGTTACAGATTCTCGCCGGACCGTGAGGAGCGCAGGTGGCAGTAGTCGACATCGCCGGGTTCATAGCCGACCTGAAGGACCATGCCGCAGAGCACGGCTTTCACGTCCACGATGAGCGGCATTTCGTCGAGACCTACTCGATGCGTCAGGCATTCGAGGTCGACCTGCACCCGGAGGCAGCCTGTGGCGGGCCGCTCGACCTGCACCTCTCGCTTGACCTCGAGCCACGCACCCTGATGGCCTTCGAGGACGAGGTCATGTCCATACCGGACGATGCCGACCCGAGCGACGACCTGGTGATCCAGCTCATGTTCACCTGGGCGCTCCCACCCCTTGATCAGGGCCCCGACCTGCTGGTCCTGGCAACCGAACTGGCCGGAATCGGAGGTCCCGACCTGCCCATCGAGGTCTCGGCGGTGGACTCGTTCGCCGCCGTAACCGATGCCCCACAGCGTTCCCTGGGGGTGACAGCCAGGCTGGAGATGCCCCTGGCTGCACTGTTTCGCGGCGACAACAGCACCTCGATGTGTGACGCGCTCGACTGTTCCCGACAGATCAGCGAGTACCTCCTCGACAGGGCGCCTGCCTGGCTGGGCGAGGCGTAGGTGCTCTCTGCGGCCAGGCCACTCCATGCCTCGGCCATCGCCGCCGCTCTGCTGGTCACATCTGCATGTAGCACCGCTGTCGACACCGCCCCGGCACCGACCACCACCACCGCCCCGGCACGGACCACCACCGCCCCGGCACGGACCACCACCACCACTGTCGACGGCGCCGAGCAGACCACCTCCCAGAGGCCGCCCCCTACATCCACCCCTTCATCTTCATCCAACAGCGTCCCGCCGCCACTGGCCGACCTCTCCCCCGAACAGGCCCTGCTGGCCACCTGGGTCCTCAACGTCGATGACATCCCCGCAGCAGTCATCTCAGACGGTTCAGCTGGTCCAGCGGACGTCCAGTCGGTCGAACTGGTCGAGGTTGACGGCGCCACCTACGTGTACGTGCAGGCCAGCGGCATACCCAGCTACGAGACCACGATCAGCCAGGACCACCTCGACTTCCTCAACGGCAGGCCCCGACAGGCCCACGACTTCGCGACTGGTTCGACGCTGGTGGGCCTCGAGGACCAGGTCTCCTTTGGCGAGGACATCGGCTACCGCAGCACCGGCTGCACGGATGTTCCCGGATCCGGCTACGGATACTGGCCGCCGGGCCCCGCCTGTCCCACCGACCAGAGCTGGCAGGCCTGGTTCCCCGTCGAACCGGCCGCAGCCGACACGCCAGCGACAACAGGTCTCGGAGCGATCGGCCTATGGGTCAACGGCACGGCGGTCTTCAACTGGAGCGATGGCCAGTCATGGCGCCAGGAACGCACCTGGTGGAATCTGGCGCCTGCCGCAGAGGCCTACGACCTCGATATCTGCCCCGGCCATTCGGCGATGGGCACCTACCACCACCACTCCAACCCGACATGCCTGGCCGACCAACTTGGCTACGACTGGTACCACTCCCCCATCTACGGGTTCGCAGCCGATGGGGCGCCGATATCAGGACCATGGGTCTCGGACAACACCCTCGCCCGCTCCTCCTGGCGGGTACGTGACTACGCCAACCCCGACTCACCCACCGGCTGCGGCACTCCCGGTAGGAGAACCTGTCTGCTGGTGGACCAGACGGACCCGTCGCTCGGGACGGTCGCGACGAGCCTTCCCGGGCCCGACGTCGGCACCACGGTCACCTCACAGTCGGGCAACACGTTTGTCGCCGACGCCGGCTGGTTCCAACAGGACTGGTACTACGACGCCTCGCTGAATGACGCCAGCCCAGTGGCCCTCGACGAGCACAACGGCCATGTCGGTCAACTCCCTGGATTCGCCGAACCGCGCTACCACTACCACGTGACGCAGAAGCGCCAGCCTGACGGTTCGCTCGTCGACGTGTTCCCCTACTACGTGGGACCCGCCTACTGGGGTGAACTACACCAGAACGCACTGACAAACCAGGGTGGAGGCGGTGGCGGCGGAGCGGGCGCGGGTGGACCGGGTGCAGGTACTCCCGGGCAGCAGCCACCACAGGGCGGAGACAAAGCAGCACCTCCCGGCAGCAACCTCCAGGCAGCCGCAGATGCACTTGGAGTGACCGTTCAGGCCCTCCAGGATTCCCTCGGCCCACCTCCGCCCGACCTGGAGCGTGCAGCCGAGATCCTGGGGGTATCGGTCGACTACCTGGCATCGCTGCTTCCTCAGCCGCCTCGACCCTGACACCCGCCTAGCCCTCGAAGGCCGACCCGTGCAATGCTCACCGGGTCGCCCGATAGGCCCACATCGGCTGGAGCGGGGCCGACACGGGGACCCGAGGAGCCGGCATGCCATTTCCAGTGGAGGAGACCGACCGACTGTTGTCGACTACCCGGTCCGTTCGGCGCCGCCTCGACCTTGAGCGTCCGGTTCCTGAAGAGCTGATACTGGACTGCATCGACATTGCCGAACAGGCACCCACCGGCGGCAACCAGCCGAGCAGGCGCTGGCTCGTCATCCGTGACCCGAAGGTGAAGGCCCAACTGGCAGATCTCTACCGCGAGGCTGGTGGGACCTGGCTGTCAGAACGGGCAACTGCCCTCGCCGGTAGCGGCGACCCGAGGGAACCTGCGGCCCGCTCGGGCGGCTATCTGGCCGACCACCTGCACGAGGTGCCAGCCCTCGTGCTGGCCACCATCTACGGCGAGCACGACGGCAGCGGAAGGCCCGGGCTGTTCGACTCGGTTCTTCAGGCAGCCTGGAGCTTCTGCCTTGCAGCCCGGTCCCGCGGCATCGGTACCGCATGGACCACCCTCCACCTCGGTGCGGCCGACAGGGTCGCAGACCTCCTGGAGATCCCCGACGGTGTCACCCAGGTGGTCCTGTTGCCGGTCGCCTACACGATCGGTGACGACTTCTCGGTTGTCGACCGCCGCCCGGCCAGGGACATCACCTGGTTCGACAGGTGGGGCCGCACGCTCGAACGGCCGGTCGACGGCCGGTCCCCCCTGTTCGCAGACGGCGCCGGCGTCACAGTCGAGGTCGATATAGCCGCCAAGTCAGCGGACATCTGGCCAATGGTCTCCGACATCAACCTGCCAGCCCGGTTCAGCGACGAATTCCAGGGGGCCGAATGGCTCGACGACGAGCCCGCTGTCGGTGCCAGGTTCACCGGCCGCAACAAACGCGACGACCTGGGCGAGTGGGAGATCACCTGCACACTCGTCGCCTACGAGCCTGAGCGGGTATTCGCCTGGAATCCCGGCGATCCCGAGAACCCTGCAGCCCAGTGGCGCTTCGAGGTCACGCCCCTTCTCGGAGGCACACGGCTGCGATTCTCAATGGTCCTAGGCCCTGGCCCCTCCGGCCTGACAGCCGCTATAGAGGCAATGCCCGACAAAGAGGCTGCGATCATCGCCAGCCGCCAAAAGGGCCAGGCCGCCAACATGCGCCGCACCATCGAGGGAATCCGCGACCTCGCCGAGTCACAGACCACCTGACACTTCCGAAACCCCTGAAAGGACCCCCATGACCACCCTCGGACTATCGGCAGACGAACTGCTGTCCACCACCCGTTCCGTGCGGAAGCGCATCGACTTCGACCGGCCCGTTGAACAGGCACTCATTGAGGAGTGCCTGGAGTTCGCAGTACAGGCACCCAGCGGCTCGAATCGGCAGGGTTGGCGCTTCCTCGTAGTAACCGACGATGACAAGAAAGCGGCCCTCGGGGACCTCTACCGGCGTGGCTGGGAGGCCTACTCCACGATGGGTACGAGCGCCGGTGCCCTTGCTGACACCCTCGAGGGAGCGCATGCGGCCCAGATGACACGGGTGCTGGGGTCGGCCTCGTACCTTGCCGAGAACATGCACCGGGTCCCCGCGATGCTTATTCCGTGTCTTCCCGGTCGCGTCGACAAGGCACCCGGGATGGGGGCCTCATCCATGCTGGCATCGATAGTCCCCAGCACCTGGAGCTTCATGCTGGCTGCACGCGAACGTGGCCTCGGAACCTGCTGGACCACCATCCACCTCATGTTTGAGGAGGAGGCCGCGGCTGTCCTGGACATCCCCTATGAGAAGGTGACCCAGATCGCCCTCATCACCGTCGGCCACACGATCGGAACCGACTTCAAGCCGGCCACCCGGCCACCCGCCTCCACCGTCACAGACTGGAATACCTGGACGGCCTGACCGGGGCGATTTCCCCTGCCCGAGTGTCCCCGACCGACAGCCCTCCCAGACGTATGCTCCGGCCATGCGCGCACACAGAGCAATCCTCGGCCTCGGAATACTGGTCCTCCTGGCAGCCGGGTGCGGAAGCAGCGATGACTCCACTCCCGTAACCGTCACACCTACGACGGCTCCAGACGCCTACGCCACCACGGTCCCGGCCGTAACCACAACGCAGGCCTCCTTCTCCACGACAACGGCGGCTGCCGCAACGGCCACCCCACCCGTTCCCACCACGCTGCCGGCAACCACCACGACCCCACCCGACACTGGCCCACGTACCGTCACCGTCGAGGCCGGCGACTCGCTCTCCCAGATAGCCAAGGACAACGGCATGTCCCTCGATGACCTGGCTGCGATCAACGCCATCTGCGACACCAACCAGCTCTTCGTCGGTCAGGTGCTCCTTCTCTCCGCCGAAGAGACCGGCGACCCCGATGCCGAGCCCAGCGAACGCACCGTCACGGTCCAGTCGGGTGACTCGCTCTCAAAGATCGCCAAGCGCTACGACACCAGCGTGGAGAGCCTCATGGCTGACAACGACATTGACGACCCGAACACCATCTTCGTGGGTCAAGAACTCGTCGTCGTGGCTGCAGCAAAAACGGCCCTCCCGGCCGAAGATCCCTGCGGCTGAACAGAGCGATTTCGATTGGCCGGACCCTGCCAATCATCCACCTACCGGCCTAGCCTCGTGCCCATGGGGATGGAGGTGGCTGCGGACACGGGACCGCTCCCGGAGGCTCTTACCGCCGACGAATTGTGGCGTACCTCCCCGGATGCCCTTCTCGTCGTGGCACAGGGCGGCGTGATCCTGGCAGCCAACATGGCCGCCCGGAACCTGTTCGGTTACGAGCCAGGCTCGCTTGTCGATATGACCGTCGACGACCTGCTTCCCGCCGAGGCACGAGAGGCCCATCGCAGTCAGCGCGAAGGCTTTGAGAACCAGCCCACCCCACGCTCCATGAGCACCAGGCAGGGCCTCGAGGGAATGAAGGCCGACGGCACCTGCTTTCCGGTGCACGTAAGCCTGGCCCCCCTCGGCAACAGCACCGGCCTGGTAATCGCCGCTGTCCGCGATATGACCCCGTGGGTTGAAGCAGAACAAGAGTTACGCAAAAGCGAATACCGCAGGGACATGGCTGAGGACCATGAGCGGATCGCCCGCGACCTGCATGACACCGTCATCCAGGAGCTCTACGCAGCCGGAATGGCCCTGCAGGCTCTACAGGCGACCAGCGATTCCGAACAGGCATCTCGCCTGTCCGAGATAGTGCACGGCCTCGATGCCACCGCCCGCACCATCCGCGCTGTCATCTTCGATCTGGCCTCGCCGGTCCACAGCGCCCAGGGCCTCAGAACGCGGGCAACCGAGGTCGTGGCCGAGATGGTTCAGATCCTTGGAGCCGAACCCCGCTGCCAGTTTGTGGGTCCACTTGACACCGCGGTACCCGATGACCTTGTCGAAGAGGCACTGGCCGTCATACGCGAGACCCTCACCAACGTGGCTAAGCACGCTGAGGCAACCACCGTCGATCTGCGAGTTCAGGTCGGCAGGGAGTTGTCGATAGAGGTCGTCGACGACGGTATCGGCCTGTCGGAGAGCGCTGAGCGTAGGAGCGGCCTCGCCAACCTGGCGGCGCGGGCAGAAAACCACGGCGGTTCGTTCGCCGCCTATCGGGCTCCTGCGGGCGGAACCGCTATCGAGTGGGTCGTACCGCTGGTGTCGGGCAGCAGCGAAACCTGAACTTCAGCCGCCCTTGCGGCGCTCATCCAGCCTGGCGGCGAATGCCGCCGCCTCGGTACGCCGCTGCATTCCGAGCTTCTGGAGAAGGCTCGTCACGTAGTTCTTGATGGTCTTCTCGGCCAGGATCATCTCGTCGGCAATCTCGCGGTTTGAGAGGCCGTCTCCAATAAGTTCAAAGACCCGGAGTTCCTGTGGTGGCAGTTCACCCACCGTGGACTCCCCCGATTCCCGCAACCGCCGGAGCGCCAGCCGGATTGTCGCCCTATCCAACAGAACCCTGCCGTCGGCCACCATGCGAATCGCCTCGAGCAGGTCGCCACCCTGAACCTGTTTGAGCACGTAGCCGGCGGCTCCGGCAAGGCTTGCCTCGACCAGGGCCTGATCGTCCTCGAAGGAGGTCAGCATCAGACACTTCACATCGGGGTACTGCGACCTGATGTCGCGACACACCTCAACCCCTGAGCCATCGCCGAGGCGAATGTCGAGAACGGCAACATCGGGGTTGCAGGCCTCGACCATGTCAAGGGTTTCCTCGGCTGTTCCAGCTTCGCCTACAACCTCCATGTCAGGTTCGGCGTCGATCACCGAGACCACACCACGCCTTACGATCTCGTGGTCATCCAGAAGAAAGACGCGAACAGGCTCAGCCATGGTCATCATCTAGCACACCAGCACGCCAAGAGAAACATCCTCAGGCGGCGTGACGCTCGTACCGGAGTTCATAGAACCCGTTACCCGCTACACCAGCGGCAAGGATGCTGACCCAGAACCCGACGAGGCCACCCACTCCAAGCGAGGAGACCCAGCCGTGTTGGGGCTCGATCAGGTGGTGTGTGACCGTCACAAGACCGGTCAGGATCACCAACGACCAGAGGCCCGCGTACATGACCGTCATGAGCCTCTTCTTCCCTGCCTCGTCAACGAGACGGTGTTCAACCTGGGTTTCCACGTGCATCCTCCGTTTTTTCAGCCGGTCTCCAGGTACCGACGCTACGAAGGCCTGCCATCGGCCATCAGGGCCTAAGGTCCCTACCTGACCGGTCGGCCAACCAATACCGTGTGGCCGTGGCCAGATCAAGATCACGTGCTGAGCAACGCCGCAGGGCCCGATCCGGCCGGGGAAGCTCATCAGGGTTTTTTCCCGTAATTGCTGGAGTTCTTGCTGTGGGCGTGGCTCTCGCCGTCTTTATCGCTCTCAGAGGAGCCGGCGGCGGCGCCTCGGCTGACCCACCCGGGCTGGTCACGGTGACCGCTACCGAGTTCTCCTACTCCCCAACACGCATCGAGGCGACGACAGACGCCACACTCCGACTGCGCAACGACGGCGCCGTCTACCACGACCTCCGCATCGAGGGCATAGATGATTTCTCCCTTGAGGCACTGCCCGACGAGGACGCCACCGGCAGCATCGAACTGGAGGCAGGCAGCTACGTGCTGTTCTGCAGTGTCCCGGGTCATCGGGAAGCCGGAATGGTCGCAGAGCTCCAGGTCAGCTGAACCAGCGGCTTCCACGCCTCATCCTTCCGGGACCTTGGTCCCTACCGATTCGTTCCCCCAACCCGGATGATCGTTGCAACCAAGGGGATCAACAGTGCGTTTGAAGACGAGTTCCGCAGACAACCCACCGGACTTCACCCAGGAGCACCTCAGACCACGCGTGCTCGTAGAGGAAGAGGATGGAGCCGTCAGGGCTGCCATAGTGGAAATGCTTGAGGATGCCGGCTTCGAATCGGTTGGCTGTGGCGGCCCCGACACTCAGGTTTCAGGCCACTGCCCCCTTGAGAACCACGAGGAGTGCGGAGCTGCCACGAAGGCCGACGTGATCTTCTGTTCGCTCCGCATGAGCGATCCGAGGAATCGTGAGATTCTCAAGAGCCTCAAGCGACTCCACAGGAACACCCCGATAGTGGTCGAGGTACCCAAGCCCCAGGCGGCCAGCCTTCACGGATCCCTTATCGGTACACATGTGGTCTACACCCCGATTACCAGACGCAGCCTCACTAAGGCGGTTCTCGAAGCCTGGAAGGCAGAAGACCCAATCTTGGCGACCCTTCGCTGACCTACACAGATCTCCCGGGGCCTCAGCGGCCGGTCCCCACCACTCTGGGGCCCCGGGAACACCTCTCTCTCAAGAAGGGCTTCCAGGTCACCCCTTCTTGAGGGGCACCACCTCGAAGGTTCCGTCAGCGGCCACCGTCACAAGCATCTCGCCGGCGCCGACCGACCGAACGGCTTCAGACAGTTCATCTGCGGACGGCAGTACAAAATCGTCCAGATCGGCCCGGAGGCGGAGGCGCACCTCGACACCGGTCTGCTCGGCGAGATCCCGGACCCAGTCGCCACCTCTCGCTGCAACCAGGGTCACGTGAACCGACTCGGCCTGTTCGACCTGTTCGACTGGGGCGGGCATCGACCGCAGGCCTTCTCGCAGCACCTGTCCGTGGTAGAGCGCGACCCCGGCGGTGGCCCCGATGATTGCTAGGGGAATCCTGAACCAGGCCAGTTCGTCGACACCCAGGCTCTTTTCGAGCAACCCGAAGATGACCATGAAAACCATGACCAGCACGCTGCCCAGCACCAGGAGAGCGGTTGAACCGAACACGGTCAGCAGATAGATGCGGCGAACCGGTGAGGTCAACTCGGTCGGCTCGACGGCGTGGGCCTGAATTCGCGACCAGTTGCGCCACCAGACGGTGCCACCAACCGCGAGGAGCGTAATGACCCCCGACATTGGCTCTCCCAGGGATTCATCCCAACCGTGTGGGTTGGGCATGATCTGGTGGAGGATCACCCCACCAAGCAGGACCCCGATGCCGGCTGTCGCCGCCACCAGGCCGACCCACGAGGCAAGGTGGTCGTAGGTGCGTTCAACCTCGCTCCGTCGTTTGTTGTCGGGCAACTCTGAGCGGTGGTATGTCCAGACCGTGAGGCCGACGATGCAGACCGTGAGGAAGACAGGTGCCGTGTCGAAGTGCTCTGTCGCCGAGGTGCCGTCCTGGTCAGCGAGGAACCACAACAGGACTGTGAAGAGCAGGCCACTTCCTGCCGCGACCGCTGCACCTAGGCCTCCGAGCACGCCGCCCACAAGCACGAATGCGTGCCTCAGAACTGAGTGGCCCGCAAGACGGGCGTTACGCCACCAGTACCAGAACCAGACGGCACCGAACGTGAGCATTGCCGGGGTGGCGTCGCGTGCACCGTCAACTGCCGAATCCCACGACGCAGCGTCGGGTCCGAATCCGTAGTCGGGTATGTAGTCGGGCATGGAGCCGTCGTAGGCCCAGTTCAGCAGGTGTCCGACCACATACGAGGTGCTGACTGCCAGGCCCAGCATTCCGACGGCGGCACCAATCAGGAGGAACGCCTCATTGCGAACAATGCCCTTGCCGGTGGTGCGACACCCGAGCCGCCAGTGGAACAACCAGGTTCCCGCCCAGACGACCAGGTGGGCGATCCAGTAGTCGATGAACTCCGTGTCGGAGATCAGCCACGACAAGGTGAGGATGGACGAGACGATCACCCCTGTCAACGAGCCGAGTTCGGCTGCGGCGATGTACAGCGACCAGCCTCCGGCCTCTTGCTCCGAGGGATCCCCGCCGAAGCGACGTCGTATCCATGCCGACAGGCCAGCCAGGCTGGCCCCACCGACGAGCACGAATGTCAGCCAGAGCGCAGTCGTCTCGGTTCCTGCCGAGGAGTCGGGTCCGATCTCTCCGACCACCTGGGCAAGGACGCCGGCAACGCCGACGCCGGTGATTCCGACTAGTGCCAGCAGGAACCCGTACTCGATGAATCGCCGGACCATCGTTCCGATGTCGGCCTGGCCCCCGCTCCTGCGGTGAACGATGGACCCCACGATCGTCAGCACCACGATCCAAAAGATTACGATTTCGATCACATCAACCTCCTCGCTGAGATCCGACCCATCCAGCCTGTCACATGGCTCAGGCCGACCGGACTACACCCGATTCAACCCGACTACTGTCCCTGACCATGAGACACCTTGCAACCGCCGTAGGCGTGGTGATGCTGGCCGCCGCATGCGGAGGCGGCGGAGCAACCGACGACGCAGTTTCGCCAGCCGTCACAGAGGCGTCTGCGACGCTGGCAACCACCGGACCCCCGGCGCTCACGACCGGCGACGCCGTTTCTGCTGAAGTTCCGACGACGACGGAGGGGCGCAGCGATCCAGACGTAGCGCCGACGACCACCGAACAACACGACGATCCGGTCAAGGACGACCAGCCCGCCGACAGCCGCGAGTTCGTCGACATGGAGCAGGTCAAGACTGAACTGTTCGCTGCCTTCGACGGTGACATGGACATGGCCAGGGAGGCATGGGGAGACCGCGAAGGAATCACCCGGTCGGAACTGGACGCCCTGCTCGCGTCAATCGGCGAAAACGGTTCTGACGGAAAGGCCCCTAGGTCCGACAGCGGGAAAACCGAAGGCAGCAGTCCGGACGCCAAGCAGGTTGAACCTACATCCAGCCTCAGCCTTGCCAGTGGAATCACGCAGTTCCACGATCTGTTCCTGACTCCAGAGGAACAGATCAACGACCGCGATGCCGTTCCGTTGACCGACCTGATCTCCATCTCCGTTCCCGACGGATCCGGAATGATCACCGTGTCGGGAGCACCCGGTGCCGTGCCATTCGGTCAGCCCCACAGGCCCTGGGATTCCGTCGCGGTCATAGCAGTGGAATGGGGCACCCAGGACTGTGTGACCCGCAACTCGAACGGTTCCTTCGAGGCAAGCCTGGAGGCACCTTCGGGCTCGACCATCTACGTTCTGCCAATCGGGCGTCAGCACTGCATCGGACAGGGCATCCAGACGGGACCCGCCGCTGTGCTCCGGGTGCCGGGCCCGACACCTCCACCTGGAACGTTCGCAGTTCTGGGCCGAGCCGGCAACGGTTCGGGCACCAGATGGTCTGCTACCGGCAGCCTCACAGGACCGGGCCGAAACGTCGAGTTCGTACTTGGTGGAGGGCAGGAGGATGACTGCCTGATCCCCAGGGTCAACCTCTACCGCCTGTTCGACGCTGACGGCCTCTACGTAACGCAGGTAAACGTGAACGTCCACGGCCCGCCCCTCACCCCGACAGGACTGCCCATCGAGTCGGACTCCGGTTCCAGCGGCTACTACGACCTGCTCAACTTCCAGAACGCACCAGGCTGCCTCCGGTCAGGACAGACCCTCACCCCTGAAGACCTGCGCTCCTCGCTCGAGCCGGGCTGGTACCTACCGCGGATCGTCTTCGGTCAGCCCGGACCTGACGGTTCGCCCGACTTCGACGCCGGCCTAAACACGCCCTCCTCGGACGGGGTCTACTTCGAGGGAAACACCGGATACGGATACCTGCCCATGTTCAGCGTCGCCACAGATTCAGTCCCCAGGCTCCCGGCGACCCTGTTCAACGAGGCCCCGAGCTGGGGCTCGGCTGGGATCCGGGGCGTCGTCGCCCGCGAAGATGTCGGCCGGTTCGCCCTCGGAAGCAGGCGCTCGGCAGAGGCACCGTTTGTGGCATCTCCAACCGATCCTCTTTCCGGGCAGAGCGTCCACTACACGCTGGAGCCGTTCCTGCCGACCGTGGGCTACACAGGATTCGCAGCTCCGCTGCCTGAACTGCTGTTCACCCTCGACCCCGTCGACCCCGGAAGCATCAGCGTCAACCTGACGACCCCTGACGGGGCAACCAGAAGCCTGGCCACGGACGCAGAGGTGGACATGTTCGTTGCCGCAGCGTGGTACGGCGGCTACCCGGTGATACTGCCCTTTTCCGGTCCGGCCCACGCCGCGGGGTTGACAACCGGGCTGGACTCTCTCGACCTGGAGTTCGACCAGTCAGGTCTGCACACAGTGCGCCTCGACGGCACGCTGCGGTCGGCCCGCGGCGACGAGTTCATTCTTGAGGGCACCTACGACTTCTGGGTTGCCGAACCCCTTGACCTGTCGCTGGGAACGTTCGAGGGGACCCCCCTCGAGGTAGGTGACGGGTGGAACTCCGTGGTGACCGTAGAACCCGGGGTCCCTGCTGACATCACGATCGAGATTGCCCACTACGTCGACGGTGACCCGGACAAACGCCAGAGCCATGTTGTGAGCGGCACCGCCAACCGGTTCGGCTACTTCGCCTCCGACCAGATCTGGAGCCCTGCGGAGCACGGCGAATACATCGTGAAGGTCACCGCCTCCTACGTTGACCCGGTCGACGGAACACTCTGGATGGGTGCCAGGACCTCAGCGTCCATCGTGGCTACGCCAGACACCCCGGTCGTCGCCCACGCCGAGCGGAACAGCCAACTTGCACGGGGCGCGGGCGACATGACCCTGCGAACGTGGTTCTTCAACCGCACGGTCGACCCGGCCTGTGGTGAGGCTGCCTGTGACGAGATCGTCGCTCCGGGAGCCCGCGGCATCGAATACCCGTTCTTCTCGGGAGACATCGTCTGGGTTGCCGACATGACCCCTCTCACCCCGGCAGTGACAATCGATGGGCCACCGGGTCTTCTCCAAGAGATCGCTCCCCAGCTGCAGCCGACCAGTTACTGCTTTGACCACGGCTGCGTCGTGGCTGACGACACGATCCGCCTCTACTCAGACGCATCTGTGGGCTCAGGAATCCACAACAACCCGGAGGCCGTCACCTCATGGTCCTACTGGTACTCCACCAGCGTCCGGCCAGATGTGAGCGTCTTCTCGGCCGTAGGCGAGGGTAGAGGTGGATTGCACAACACGTGGTACGGCCACGACACCTACAGCTGCCAGATCGGCCTGACCTGCCGCGACAACTACTTCAGCCCACAGGCAGGTGGACGTGGGGGCAGCGACACGAAAGGTGACGAGGAGGGCGACGTAAAGCTCCTCTTCGGCGGTGCGGTGATCAAGAGCGGAGACGAACAGCACTTCGCTCCCTACGCCTCCATGGCGGTGATTGTCAAGGAAGCCGAGAGGAACGACTCCGGTGGCTACACCCTTCGGGATGAAAAGGGAAATCGCATCTGCCCGCCGTACCAGGGAGCTGCGGGCGGCCTGGGCACATGTGGCCCCTTGTTGACCCACCGTGGTCGCGAGGTCGACCTGTTCATCACACCCACGGGCACAAGGCCCGGCAGCGTGCTTGAGCCCGGCGACCGCTTCGTCTACAGCGGTCAGGCCTGGCCGACGCTCGACATCGCCGTGGAGGTGACCGTAACCAGCCCCTCGGGCGTTACGCGGGTGTTCCAGAACCGGGCCAACGTCGTCGGATACGTCGGCCCCGCAGGCATGTCATTCGTAGTCGACGAGCCCGGCGTGTACGAGGTGCACGTGAGCGCCACCCAGGATCGCGCCCTGCCATCGACAGGTCTTGCGCCTGATTCCACCTTCGTTGCCGACGGCAGCACAACCATGGATGTTTACGGCTACGAGCACCCGCTCTCGGCGGTGCTGGGATCCAACGACTCCACCTACCGCTTCTACGTGGTCGACTCCAAAGCAGCGACTCCGATCCGGTCAAGAACCTCGGTGTCTGACAGCCGCGGTGGTTCCTACGTCGAGGGAATCACCTTCCAGTACGAGATCCCCGAAGGGGTAACCGAGGCCCATTACAGCCTCACCACGCCTGGTCTCTTGGTGCACCAGGAGACCGTGTCCGGCGATTCGGTCGACATAGCGTTGGGCCAGCAGTACCTCTACGACCTGGGCTTCACCGAGATAATCCTGGGGGCCGACACCCTGCAACTCTCGATCGCCTACGAGACCGCCGACGGCTGGGCGGCCCAGATACTCAACCAGCGGGGCTTCTCGTCGCTGGGCGGCGGGTAGTGGCTAGCAGTGGGGACACACGGACATTCGCACTTGCATCGTTGCTGTTTCTGGCCGCCCTTTTGGTGGCGTGCTCGGGCAACTTCTTCGATGAGACGTTCGTTCCGTCCCTGACCGTTCCCGCCACAACGACCACAACAACCACAACAACTACGACGACCCCGGGTGTCTCCACCCAGCCAGGATCCTCCCAGTGGTCATCCACCATCGTCGCCTCTCCAGACGGTTCCCTGCTCTACGTAGCCAATCCGGACTCGGGGTCCGTCACCGCCGTCGACGTCGACGGCCGCGTCCTATGGGAGACATCCGTCGGTGCGGAACCGACAACGCTGGCCCTCGACCGACCGGGCGGCCGACTGTTCGTTGCAGTGGCGGGCGACGACCAGGTGGCCGTGCTGGATACACGTCTTGGTGAGGAGCTCGCCCGGCTCGGGACTCATCGCCAGCCGAGAGGTGTACTGGTGACTTCTGACGGAACCACTCTGGTCGTATCTGCAAGGGCTGAGAACACAATCGACCTTTTCGACGCCGCATCCCTGGAGGCCCAGGGCTCCATAGAGGTTGGAGCGGACCCGTGGGGCCTGGCCATCCAGGCCGACGGAGCCCTCCTGTACGTGACGCACCTGCTCACCGGAGAGCTGAGCGTCGTGGACCTGGCCACCCGCACCGTCAGCACCGTCATCCGGACCGGACCTGAGAACAACGCCTCCCGCCACGTGGCCCTCCACCCCGACGGCAGACGGGCCTACCTTCCACTCATCAGGTCACGCACCTCGAACGCAGATCTGGACTTCGAGACGACGATCATGCCGCGTGTCGCCGTGGTCGACCTGGAACACGAGAGGGTCATCACGAGGGAGTTGCTGGGCCTCGACGCCGTGGACCAGCCCGTAAACATGCCTAGCGCAGTGGCGTTCTCACCGGACGGGTCGATCGCCTATGTAGTCAACGCCGGCAGCAACGACATCTCGGTCGTGGACCTGGACAAGGGCTTCGGTGTGGGCCACATCGACGTCGGGATCAACCCCCGGGGCATCGTCGTCACCGACGACGGGTCCACCGCCTACGTCCACAACGCCCTGTCCGGAGACGTCTCCGTCGTGGACCTCGACGCCCAGGTAGAGACCCACCGGATCCATGTCACGACCAGTCCCCTTCCATCTGACGTCCTGGCTGGAAAGGTCCTCTTCAACGGGTCGTTCCGTACTGAAATGGCCCGTGACCAGTGGATAACATGTGCGAGCTGCCACCTGGATGGCGACATCGACGGCCGCACCTGGCCCTTTGACGACGGCCCGCGGAACACCCCGCCGGTGAGGGGCCTCACGGCCACGTTCCCGTTCCACTGGTCGGGTGACCGGGTCGACCTGTTCGACTTCCAGAAGACGATCATCGACATCCAGGCAGGAACCGGGCTCTCCGACGAGGAGAACGCCCACATGGCGGCATTCCTCGGCTTCAAGGAGGTTCCACCCAGCCCATTCAGCGTGGACGACAACCGTGGTGAAGAGGTCTTCAGTGAAGCCGCTTGTTCCACCTGCCATGCCGGCCCTTCTTTCACCGACGGCCTGCTCCACGACGTGGGAACGGCCCTGGGCCCAGACGAGACAAAGGGACCGCTGATCGACACGCCGACACTGCTGGGCCTCTACGACACGCCTCCCTACCTGCACGACGGCAGCGCCCCCACACTCAGGGACGTGTTCGAGTCGGCACCTGCCACGAGCCCCCACGGGCTCGTCAGCGACTACAACGAGACCGAGATCGACGACCTCGTCGCCTACCTGCGGTCACTCCCGCAGGGTTGATGCGTAGCGGTCCTAACTGAGAGGCCCGGGATCGACGATGTCCTCGTGGCCGGGGTCAGCACCCGGTTCGGAGCCATAGTCGTTCTCACCAGTGGTTCCGGTGCTCGCCAGGAACACGATCATTACCATAAATCCCACGAACGGGACGAACGTCACGAGCAGCCACCAGCCACTGCGATTGGTGTCGTGGAGGCGCCGGATGCCGACTGCAATGCTCGGAACGAGCGTGCCCAGGGCGTAGAGCAGGTACAGAGCGCTTGACAGCGCTCCAAGCACGATGATGAACGCCAGGTGCCAGATGATGAACAGCCAGTACTCCCTCCGGCTGGCACGACCGGTGAAGTCCCTGAACTTCCGCAGCGGTCCGAGGTACCACTCAAATGCCGACATATCGACTCCTCATCGTCCTAACTCAACGTGCCGAGCGTACCTGTGGAGGTCCGGGGCAGTCGTCCTATGGCAATGAAGGCGGTGGTGGCGGCAACGTCGTGGGTGGATCGGGCTCTTCCGGGGGGATTTCGAACGCCTCTATCCTCTCGTCGTCGAGTCGGCGACAGTCAAGCAACAACTGGCATGCGTTGAGCGTGTCGTCTACCACTGTCCCCATGTTCATTGCCACGTAAGTGGGTCGGCTACGAGTACTGCACCTCCGTCCTCTTCCACCAGTCCATTGCTGCCGGCTGCCAGCTCGAACGCAGTTCGCTGAACCGGGACGCTGCGTCTGCAGCCGGCCATCCAGCCGGAAGAAGTTCGGTCGGAAGCCCCGGGTCGAGGATCGGAAACCGCCTCCAGTCGTGGACCAACGAAAGCAAGCCGGCCGTCGCCTCTGCGCTCTCGCCCGGTGCCTCTCCCCTGAAACGATACAGGAACCTCTCGTACTGGGCGCTGAGCGAGTGAAGATCCCATGAACGCTCGACGATCCCGTCGCGGTCTGAGGGCGAACCGGACGTCGTCAGAAACGACAGCGCACCCTCGATGCCCAACTCCCGGGTGAGCCCGACCGCCTCCGGTTCTCTGTTCGTCCATGGCGAAACCCAGACACCCTTGGCCAGCGAGCCGAAGCCCGCCCAGCCGAGCCTGACCGCCATCGTGGATCGGAGCCGCCGCTGGTGCTCGGGGACACTCACGAGCAAGAGGAGCCACTGCCCATCCCACCGACGGTCCTCCGGTCCGAAGCCGTAGATGCGTGCAGCACCTTCGTCGAGGAGTTTGTCGAGCTCCGGCGTGAACCCCCACCTGGTGCGTCGCCCGATTCGGGTCCCTACCAGCCATCCTCTCTCTGCCAGGCGGCTGATGGCCAGACGTGCGGCCTGCGGTTCGACCCCGAAGAGGCCGAGGGCGGCGATCATTGACTGGGTCCAGGCGGACCTGCCCGCAGGCCTTACAAGCTCGCCGAGGAGCGTGAGCAGAATGGAGCGTGCGCTGTCAGCCTGTTCCCTACCGTCACGGCGAATACCGAGGTACGCCTCCAACGAGCCGTCCTCGAGCCCATCCAAGGGATCATTATATTCTACAGATTTCATGTCGATCGTGATTAAATCATGATATATCATGTGCAGCCAACGGGGAAGGCCGACCAGCATGAGACAACCAGCAACGGCGACAGGGGCCCGAGGAGGCCCGCTCACCTTCGGGCGCACTCCCGACAGCTACAGGCACTGGAACCTCCACTTCGAACCCCCGCTGGCGCACCTCTCGATGAGCGTGGACCCCTCCGCTGCGTCCATCGGCGACTATGAACTGAAGTTGAACAGTTACGACATCGGTGTCGACATCGAACTTGCCGACGCCATTCGTCGCATCCGTTTCGAACACCCCGAGGTCCGTTGTGTGGTCCTCTCCAGCGCCATCGAGGGGACCTTCTGCGCAGGTGCGAACATAAGGATGCTCGCAAGCGCAAACCACTCCCACAAGGTCAACTTCTGCAAGTTCACCAACGAAACCCGACTCGAGATGGAAGAGGCCTCCTCCAGGTCAGGCCTGCGGTTCCTGGCAGCGATCAACGGCGCATGCTCTGGCGGTGGCTACGAACTCGCCATGGCCTGCGACCACCTGCTCCTGTTGGACGACTCGGCCAGCGCCGTCTCCCTGCCCGAGCTACCACTCCTCGGTGTGCTTCCGGGCACCGGCGGGCTCACACGGCTGACCGACAAGCGCCACGTCCGCCGCGACAGGGCGGACCTGTTCGCCACCAGGGCAGAGGGCGTGCGCGGAGCGGAAGCCCTCGACTGGGGCATCGTGGACGAACTGGCTTCGGCGACAGGTTTCGACGAAGCGGTCACGGCAAGGGCCCTGGCGCTTGCAGAGACCTCCGACCGAGACCCAGCCGCCAGACCCGTCCTGCTCCCCCAACTCGAAGCATCCCTCGACGACGACATACGGAAGTACCGGAATGTGACTGCTGAGATCAACCGGGACAACCGCTCGGTCAACGTCACGGTCGAATCGGCCAGTGACCCCGCCTGGCCACTCAGAACTGCTCTCGAACTCGACGACCTGATCTGCCACCTCCGCTTCAACGAGCCCTCCATGGCAACGCTCGTCATACGCACCAGGGGAACAGTCGAAGACGTCCTTGCTCACGATGAGATGCTCACCGACCCGACGACACACGCCGAGCGCGAGGTATCGCTGCTGTGGGCGAGGGTCCTCTCGCGTCTCGACCTGACTGCCCGCAGCGTCATGGCCGCCGTAGAACCCGGTTCCTGCTTCGCAGGCATCCTGGCAGAACTGTCCCTGGCGGCGGACCGCACATACATGCTCGAAGGTGTGTTCGAGGACGACCACGACCCTGCCCCACCCGCCGAGATACTGCTCACCCGCGTCAACGCAGGTTCCATGCCGATGGCAAACGCCATCACGAGGTTGCAGTCGCGGTTGTGGGGCGACGATGCCGGCCAGAAGGCCGCACTCGCTGCGATTGGGCGTCCTCTGAGAGCAGCCGACGCTGCCCGCCTGGGGCTTGTGAGCGTCACACCAGACGACCTCGACTGGCACGACGAGCTCCGCCTCGCCGTTGAGGAGAGGGCCAGCTTCTCACCCGATGCGCTGACCGGCATGGAGGCGAACCACCGATTCTGTGGGCCCGAGACAATGGCAACCAAGATCTTCGGCCGGCTCTCAGCCTGGCAGAACTGGATCTTCACGCGGCCCGGTGCAAGCGGTCCCGAAGGGGCGCTCCGCCGCTACGGGACCGGCACAAGGGCTGATTTCCCACCCGAGAGGACCTGACATGGGAAAGATCGACTACACGGCATCCATTCCTAACAACGTGGGCATCGCCGACGACAGACGACTCCAGCGCGCCCTCGAGTCCTGGCAACCCGCATACGCAGCCTGGTGGTCAGAGTTGGGGCCGGTCGGCTTCCAGGACAAGGAGGTCTACCTCCGCACCGCTGTCGACGTAGGCAGGGAGGGCTGGGCCCACTTCGACTACGTGAAGATGCCCGACTACCGCTGGGGGGTGTTCCTCTCCGAACCGGAGCCGAACCGCACAATCGGGTTCGGAGACATGAAGGGAGGGGCGGCCTGGCAGGAGGTGCCAGGAGAGTTCCGTGCCGACCTGCGGAGGCTCATCGTGGTCCAGGGCGACACTGAGCCAGCCTCAGTCGAACAGCAGAGACACCTCGGCCTGACAGCGCCCAGCCTCTACGACCTCCGCAACCTCTTCCAGGTGAACGTCGAGGAGGGACGCCACCTCTGGGCCATGGTCTACCTCCTCCACCGCCACTTCGGCAGCGACGGCCGCGACGAGGCCGATGCAATGCTGGAGCGCCACTCAGGTGACCCGGACCGACCCCGGATACTGGGCGCCTTCAACGAACCCACACCCGACTGGCTGAGCTTCTTCATGTTCACGTACTTCACAGACCGAGACGGCAAGTACCAGTTGGGTGCCCTTCGGGAATCGGCCTTCGACCCCCTCAGCCGCACCTGCGACTTCATGCTCAAGGAGGAGGCGCACCACATGTTCGTGGGGGCCAGCGGCGTGGGCCGGGTCGTACAGCGGACAGCCGAACTGATGAACGCCTTCGACACGGCCGATGTGGAACCTCACGGCGGAATCAACCTGGACACCCTCCAGCGCTACATCAACTTCCACTTCTCGGTCTCGCTGGACCTGTTCGGGTCAGAACTCTCCACCAACGCTGCCAACTACTACGCGTCTGGCATCAAGGGGCGCTTCGCCGAACAGGACTACGACGACGACCACGTGCTGACCGACGGGGACCGGGAGCTGCTCACCATCAGGGGCGACCGCCTGTTCGAAGAGGTTGTTCCCGCACGAAGCGCCGTCAACGCCGACCTGAGGGACGACTACATCGCTGACTGCGCAAAGGGACTCCGCCGATGGAACCGTATTCTCGACGAGCACGACATCGACACTGAGCTGGCCCTGCCCCACATGGGCTTCAACCGTGAGGTGGGTGCCTTCAGCTCAGCCCACATCACACCGGACGGGACCATTGTCGGGACGCCAGAGTGGGCGCAGCGAAGTAACGACTGGCTTCCTTCCAAAGGCGAGCGTGCCCACGTTTCCTCGCTCATGTCCCCACAGGTCGAACCAGGCCAGATGGCCGACTGGATCGCTCCGCCCTCAAGGGGCATCAACACCAGGCCGGTCGACTACGAGTACGTGAGGCTCTGACAGGCGGGCAGCAGCGCGTACCTGGTTCCCGGCTCCGGGCCCCTGTCGGAGCACCAACCTGCAAGCGGTGGGCCGGGCGGGAATCGAACCCGCGACCGAGCGATTATGAGTCGCCTGCTCTAACCACTGAGCTACCGGCCCGCCAGCATTCTGGCAGGCGACCGGCGCTGACCCGACACCCTCCGGCAATCAGTCGCAGTCGTTGTGCAACTTGAACTGGGCCTCGTCGTGGCCCTCGGGGATGTTCAGATAGGGAGGCACCGCCCGAACCGGGTGGTCCTCCCGTGACCGCAGGCTAACCAGCACAGACCTTTCCACAGGGGGAAACCGGAACCCCTAACGAGGCCCTAACAGGACTGAGGGCCGGCCCGTGGGGCCGGCCACACAAGCCCTCAGTTGGCTCCGGGGGTGGGGCTCGAACCCACGACCTGCGGATTAACAGTCCGACGCTCTGCCAGCTGAGCTACCCCGGATAGCGAGGGGCAGGATACCAGCGGCCCCGTCCGCCCATCGGCCCCAATGGCAATGGTTCAGTTACCGTCGAGGTAGTCGCGCAACTTTGAGGACCGCAGCGGATGTCTCAACTTGGCCATCGTGCGTGCCTCTATCTGGCGCACCCGTTCCCTCGTGACACCAAAGTGCTGGCCGACGTCCTCGAGAGTCCGTGGATGGCCATCGTCGAGGCCGAACCGCATGCGGACAACCTCCTTCTCACGTCCGTCCAACTCCTCGAGAGCCTCCATGACCGCATCGCCGAGCATCAATCTTGCGGCAGCATCGGCTGGCATCTCTGCATCCAGGTCGGGTAGGAGGTCAGCGAGACTCGAATCGTGCTCCTCGCCAAGAGGCGAGTCCAACGACAGAGGGTTGTCCTGGTCGCGGGCCAGCTTCAGGAGTTCCTCCACCTTGTCGTCGATGACGACGGCCCGATCAGCGATTTCCTCGGTGGTGGGCTGCCGCTCCAGTTCCTGGGACAGGTCTCTCTGGGCGCGCAGGACGCGGTTCATTGCATCGACCATGTGGACCGGAATACGAATGGTCCTGGACTGGTCGGCGATCGCACGCGTAATGGCCTGGCGGATCCACCAGGTTGCATAAGTGGAAAACTTGAAACCCTTGGTGGCATCGAACTTCTCGACGGCCCGCATCAGGCCCAGGTTGCCCTCCTGGAAGAGGTCCAGCAGCGGCAGGCCCCGCCCCTTGTACCTCTTGGCGACGGAGACAACCAGGCGCAGGTTGGCCCTCGTGAGCCGGTCGCGGGCCATCTCACCATTGCGCTGTCGACGCCGCAGCCGAACAAGTTCCAGGCGCTCCAGGCTCTTGAGTTCTCCCGAGACGGCCAGGTCTGCCATCTTCACCTCGGCATCGGCTCCATCCAGAATGGCCGCAGCCAACCTGACCTCGTCGGCGGCGGTGAGGAGGGCGACCTTTCCGATCTCACGCAGATAGATGCGGGTTGAGTCGCCACCGGTGCCCTGGTCGGAACGGCCAGTTGTGTCGTGGTGCCCCCTCAGCGAGGGAAGGCTGGCCCGGCTGAGCCGCACCACCTCGGCATCGCTGTCGCCCTCGACGATGACGGTCTCGTCAAACTCGATTCCCTCAGCCTCGAGCGCGCTCTTGATGCCGAGGATCAGGTCGGGTGTGAGTTCGGCGTCGCGGACCACGTTGATGATCTCATCGAGGCTCAAACTGCCCCTTGTGCGACCGTGGCGGAGCAGGCGGGCGAACTCGAACTCTGATACCCCCGTCCACCTCTGTGGAGTGGGGGCGGCCTCAGGCATCGGCCCTCCCCTCCCTGTTGTCGATAAGCCACCGTAGCAACGGTTCAAGGTCTGCGATGTCTGGGCCCGGTTCACGCAACTCCATTACCTGGGTCCTGAGATACGAAATGGCCGGCTGGTAGGTGGCGAGGTCTCCGTCGCGGCGTGACACGGCCTCGAACTCGACAGCCAGGCGGCCGGCTGCCAGCGACAGGAGCCTGCTCAGGACGCCGACGGCGTCGTCGTCGCCCGCATCCTCGACCGCAAGGCGTCCCAGCAGGGCTGCTGGCGTTCCAGCGTCCTCTTCGGCGTTCAGGGCAGACACGGCAGAGTGGACATCGCCGTTGCTGGCCAGAGAGTGATATACCGCCAGCGAGGTCGGGTCGACGAAGAGGACATCGGACAGGTATCCGGCGATCTCGTCGGGCCTGTGGGCCAGCAGACGCAGTGCCTGGGTCTCCGGGGTCAGCCTGCCGACCGGCTCAGGTCGGGTAGGCACCGGTGCATCTGAACCACGTCTGGACGACCCTCTAACGGTTTCCCGGCTGGCCGAGGCCTTCCTGTCGAGCATTCTCTGGCGCAGATGATCGACGTCGAGGAGGCAGCGGTCGGCGATGCTCACCAGGTACTGATCCCGGACTAGGGAGTTCGGGTGCTGGCCAACCAGCGCAGCGGCCTCCTCGGCGGCGTGGGCCCGACCTTCGGCGGTGTCCATGCCTCCCCTGCCCAGAACCCGATCGATGCGAAACTCCAGGAACGGTCGTGCCTGCTCTACTGCCCGGCGAAGTCCCTCGGGGTCGGAGCGGAAGAGATCTCCGGGGTCGGCATCAGGCGGTAGGTCTGCAACCGCGAACTGCAGGCCGAACTCCTCCTCCCACTCGTAGACGCGCTCGGCAGCCGACTGTCCGGCTCCGTCGGCGTCGAAGGCCAACACCACCCGGGGGGCAAAACGCGCAAGCTTGCGGGCGTGATCGGGCGTCATCGCCGTACCGCAGGTGGCAACGGCCCGCTCCAGGCCGGCAAGGTGAAATCCGATCACATCGGTGTAGCCCTCGCATACAACGATCTCGTCGCTTCGGCTGGCCTCTGTCTTGGCCCAGTTCAAGCCATAGAGGACACGGCTCTTGGAATAGGTCTCGGCTGCATCGGAGGTGTTCTTGTACTTGGGACCCTCCCCGTCGGGCAGCTTGCGGCCACCGAACCCCACCGGGTTGTCCCTCTCGTCGAATATCGGAAACATGATCCGGGCCCGAAAGGCGTCGTACTGCCCACCTCGCCTGTTGATCCCACCGAGGCCCGAGGCCTTCAGGTCCGAGTCGGAGAGTTGCAGGTGCCCGGCCAGTTGCGACCAGTCGTCGGGGGCCCAGCCGATCGAAAAGCGCCTCGCCACCTCGCCGTCGAACCCTCGGGCCTTCAGGTACTCGCGGGCCGGCCTGGCATCGGGATCGGTGAGAAGGAGGTCGTGGTAGAAGGCCACGGCCCTTGCAATCGCCTCGGTCAGGTGTTTTCGGCGGCTGTGGGCCTTGCCCTCGTTTCGGTCCGTGTAGCGCAGCGTGATACCCATACGACCTGCCAGATACTCGACGGCACCGGCGAAATCCAGGCTCTCCATCTCCCTGACAAAGTCGATGGCGTCGCCGCTGACCTGGCATCCAAAGCAGTAGTAGACGCCCTTTTCCTGGTTTACCGAGAACGACGGCGACTTCTCACCGTGGAACGGACACAGGCCCATCCACTGGCGGCCAGTCTTCTTGAGCTGTGTGTGCTGGGTGATGAGACGGACCATGTCTGTCTCTTCACGGACCCTCACCACGTCCTCGTCCACGATGCCCATTGCCGGAACCTATCAGTGGCCCCCTTTGGGAGGCCGGGTGGGCCCGACCACCTCCTCGCTAGCCTCCAGAGCAGGCAGGAAACATGCCTCACTACAACCGGAAGGACCTCCGACAACCATGGCCGTCTCCGCCAGCACCCCGATCGAGTTGGTCAACCGTGTCTACTCGACCCTCGACGACCGGGTGGGCATCGCCCGGAAGCGTCTTGGCAGGCCTGTGACGCTGGCCGAGAAGATCCTCGTGAACCACCTCGACGACCCTGAGGGTTCGGGCCTGGAGCGTGGCGGCTCATACGTTGACCTGAGGCCCGACCGTGTCGCCATGCAGGACGCAACCGCCCAGATGGCCTGGCTGCAGTTCATGACCGCCGGCCTCGACGAGGTGCAGGTCCCGACCACCACCCACTGCGACCACCTCATCTCGGCCCGGCTCGAGGCCGCACAGGACCTGCTCGTGGCCATCGACGACAACGCCGAGGTCTACGACTTCCTCGAGTCGGTCTGTGCCCGCTACGGAGCCGGTTTCTGGAAGCCCGGATCGGGAATCATCCACCAGGTGGTCCTCGAGCAGTACGCCTTTCCCGGCGGGATGATGATCGGCACCGACAGCCACACCCCCAACGCCGGCGGCCTCGGCATGGTCGCTATCGGCGTCGGTGGTGCCGATGCAGTCGACGTGATGACCGGCAACCCGTGGAACGTGAAGTGGCCCAGGCTCATCGGCATCCACCTGACCGGTGAGTTGAGCGGTTGGGCTGCCCCCAAGGACATCATCTTGAAGGTCGCCGACATCCTTACCGTCAAGGGCGGCACCGGTGCCATTGTCGAATACTTCGGATCAGGGGCCCGCAGCCTCTCGGCCACAGGCAAGGCCACCATCTGCAACATGGGTGCCGAGATCGGTGCCACCACGTCGCTGTTCGCCTACGACGATTCCATTGGCCGTTATCTCAAGGCGACCGGTCGCGAGGCCCTCGCCGATGCCGCCGACGCCGTGTCTGCGCACCTGAGGGCCGACGACGAGGTCGAGGCCGACCCGGAGGCCTACTTCGATCAGGTCATCCACATCGACCTCTCAGCGCTGTCGCCCCACATCAACGGACCACACACACCAGATCTCTCCAGGTCCGTATCCGACCTGGGGGCAGAGGCCACAGCCAACGGCTGGCCGCTTGAGGTGAGCGCCGGCCTCATCGGCTCCTGCACCAACTCCAGCTACGAAGACATCACCCGGGCCGCGGGCATCGCCCGCGACGCAGTCGCCAAGGGCCTCACAGCCAAGGCGCCGCTTCTCATCACCCCCGGCTCCGAGCAGGTCAGGGCCACAATCGAACGCGACGGCCTGCTTGCCGACTTTGAGGCCCTCGGGGCGACGGTGCTGGCCAACGCGTGTGGACCGTGCATCGGCCAGTGGGACCGCCAGGACCTTCCCGACGGGGTGCCCAACTCAATAGTCACCAGCTACAACCGAAACTTCCCCAAGCGAAACGACGGCTACTCCACAACCCACGCCTTCGTCACCTCACCCGAGACCGTCATTGCCCTCACCCTCGCCGGTCGGCTCGACTTCGATCCCGCCAACGACAGCCTCACCAACGACGCCGGCGAACAGGTCCAGCTCACGGTCGGTGCCGGCGAGGAGTTGCCTGCCGACGGGTTCGATCCCGGCCAACCGACCTTCGTTCCGCCACCCGGTGACGGCAGCGGCGTCGAGGTGTCGATCTCCCCCGACAGCGACCGCCTCCAGGTCCTCTCCCCCTTCCCCGCCTGGGACTGCGAGGATTTCAGCGATCTGGCAGTTCTGGTCAAGGCACAGGGCAAGTGCACCACCGACCACATCTCCATGGCCGGCCCCTGGCTGCGCTACCGCGGACACCTCGAGAACATCTCAGGCAACCTGTACATGGGTGCCGTCAACGCATTCACCGGCGAGGTCGGAACGGGCCTCGACCTGACTGACGGCGAAACCCGTACCTTCCCCGAGATCGCAAGGCGCTACCACGAGGCCGGCGTTCCCTGGGTTGCAATCGGCGACGAGAACATGGGTGAGGGATCATCTCGCGAGCACGCCGCCATGGAGCCACGCTTCAGGGGTGCTCTGGCGGTCATGGCACGTTCCTTTGCACGCATCCACGAGACCAACCTGAAGAAGCAGGGCGTAATTGCCCTCACGTTCGCAGACCCCGCCGACTACGACCTGATCGGTGAGCACGACCGCATCTCCATTACCGGCCTCGCCGAGCTGGCTCCGGGTGCTCCCGTCAACGTTGTCATCTCACACCAGAACGGCACCGGCACCCACATCACCACCAATCACACAATGTCGGTCGACCAGATCGAGTGGTTCAGGGCCGGAAGCGCCCTAAACCTGATCAGACACCAGACACGCCACCCCGAGGCAACCAGCCCCAGCTAGATGCTCCTGAGGCGGTAGCCGCGGTTGCGGGCCTCGGCAAGGGTGTCGGGCCCGAAGCAGATGAAGGTCTCAGCCGACATCAACTCGTCGAGCACGACCGCCATGGCCTCCTCGTCGGCGACCTCGTCCAGGTCATATACCTGCTGGGTCCTCTTGTCGCCGAGAAAGCGGTTCTCAGAATAAGCCGAAGGTCTGTCCATAGGTGCCGAGGCTAGCGACCCCCGTGCATCCCGGACGCGACGGAGGGCGTACCGGAGCACGCCCTCACGCCATAGACATTGTTCTGGTTTTCCCGGATACGACCATTCGCGTCGACGGGGACCAGTGTCGACAATCGGTATCCGGGGGTGGTCGGCGTGTTCTCGCCGGGTGGTCCAGCGCCGCCTAGCGGCCGCCCACCTCCGAAGTCCCACAAGATCTGCTGCTGATCTGGACCACCTCCCTTCTTCGGTGGTCAGACCTTACGCCCTCCAGAACCACCGGTGCACGCACCCAGCGGTTGAGCGGCCGCGGCACCTACCCGCGCAGGTCCATCTGGAGGGTTCCGGCCTCTACGGCAAGGCGGTCGGCCTCATCGTTCCACCTGTCATCGGAATGACCCTTCACCCACTCGAACGTCACGTCACCCCGCTCGCGGTAGAGAGCAATGAGCGGTTCCCAGATATCACGGTTGGCCACATCCTTGCGCTGGCTGTTCTTCCAACCCCGACGCAACCAGCCCTCCCACCAGCGGTCCCTGAAACAGTGGACCACATAGGTCGAGTCGCTGACGACGTGCAGCGGACCATCAAAGGCCCTCATCGCCTGAAGCGTGGCTCTCAGCTCCATGCGCTGGTTCGTGGTCGCCGGGTCGAACCCTGCCTCATACGGTCCATCGGGAACCACCCAGGCCCACCCACCGGGCCCCGGGTTCCCCGAGCAGGCACCATCGGTGTACACGGTCGTCATCTGCTCGGCCATCGGCGGCGACCCTAACCGGGTCGGTAGCACCATTCGTTGACCTGTCGTGGTGCGGTGCCAGGCGGGTGCTGGCATGATCAGTGATGTGATCGACGGCTTCACCCACCAGTTGCCTGACGGCGATCCAGAAGAGACGCGCGAGTGGATCGACTCCTTTGACGCCCTGGTAGACCGGGCCGGACGCTCGAGGGCCCGCTTCATGTTGGCCCGCCTGATGGAACGCGCAGGCGAGTTGAACGTGGGTAACGCTCCTCCGACATGGACGCCGTACGTGAACACGATCGCAACAGGCGATCAACCGTGGTTCCCCGGCGACGAGCACATCGAACGCCGGATACGCGCCTTCATCCGCTGGAACGCCGCCGCCATGGTCATCAACGCCAACAAGACATCTGACGGCATAGGCGGACACCTTTCAACATTCGCCTCCTCGGCCTCCCTCTACGAGGTTGGATTCAACTGGTTCTTCCGCGGCAAGGACGACGGGCAGCCCGGTGACCACGTCTACTTCCAGGGCCACGCTGCACCGGGCGTCTATGCACGGGCGTACCTGGAGCGACGGCTCGAGGACCACCACCTCGACAGGTTCCGAATGGAGATCTCAGGGCAGGGCCTCTCGAGCTATCCCCACCCCCGCCTGATGCCCGACTTCTGGGAATACCCCACGGTGTCGATGGGCCTCGGGCCGATCAACTCCATCTACCACGCACGCTTCAACAAGTACCTGGAGCATCGCCAGATAGACGACACCTCCAGCTCACGTGTCTTTTGCTTCCTGGGCGACGGCGAGACCGACGAACCAGAGACCCTGGGTGCCATCTCACTGGCCGGACGTTCGGGCCTCGGCAACCTGGTCTGGGTGGTCAACTGCAACCTGCAGCGCCTCGACGGGCCTGTACGAGGCAACGGCCAGATCATCCAGGAGCTTGAGGGCGTGTTCCGTGGGGCCGGCTGGAACGTGATCAAGGTCATCTGGGGTTCCGGTTGGGACGAACTGATCCAAAAAGACCTGGACGGCGTGCTGCTCAACAAGTTCAACAACACCGTCGACGGCGAGTACCAGCGTCTCGCCGTCGAGGGGGGCGACTACATCCGCGAGCACTTCTTCGGGCCGGACCCACGCCTACGAGCAATGGTCGACCATCTCAGCGACGATGAGCTACGCGACCTTCCCCGGGGTGGACACGACTACCAGAAGCTCTACGCCGCCTACAGGGCGGCAACAGAGGAGAACGCCGCACCCACGGTGATCCTCGCCAAGACAATCAAGGGCTGGACCCTTGGCGAGGGCTTCGAAGCCCGCAACGCCACCCACCAGATCAAGAAGATGACCTCATCGCAGATCCTCGACCTGCGCGAACGCCTGCACCTGGAAGAGGAGATCCCCGAGTCGGCGCTACAAGAGGACAGGGCTCCCTACTTCCGACCCTCTGAGGACAGCCCCGAGTTCGAGTACATGATGCAGCGGAGGCGGGCGCTAGGTGGCTCAATTCCAAAGCGGCGGATTCGAAACAGACGCCCCGCCACCCTCCCCGACCCGTCGGTCTTCCTGGGCCTCTCAAAGGGGTCTGATGGCCGCGAGGTGTCAACGACAATGGCCCTCACCAACCTGCTCCGAGACCTCCTGCGTGATGAGTCGTTTGGCCCGAGGGTGGTTCCGATAGTCCCCGACGAGGCGCGCACCTTCGGCATGGACTCCCTGTTCCGGGAGTTCGGCATCTACGCACCCTTCGGCCAGCTCTATGAACCGGTCGACCATGAGCTGTTGCTCTCCTACAGCGAGGGCACCGACGGACAACTCCTTGAAGAGGGCATCACCGAAGCCGGGTCCCTCTCCAGCTTCATCGCCGCCGGCACCAGCTACGCCAACCTCGGTGTGCCGATGATCCCGTTCTTCACGTTCTACTCCATGTTCGGTTTCCAGCGGGTCGGTGACCTCATCTGGTCGGCCGCCGACTCGAGGGTCCGTGGCTTTCTCATGGGTGCCACCGCCGGCCGCACGACCCTCGCCGGCGAGGGGCTGCAGCACCTCGACGGCCACAGCCATGTACTCTCCTCAACCGTCCCTGCGTGCCAGTCATATGACCCTGCGTTCGCCTATGAGTTGGCCGCCATCATCGACGACGGTCTTGAACGCATGTACGGCAGCGAGGACCCTGAGGCCAACGAGGACATCTTCTACTACGTGACCGTCTACAACCAGCCCCACGTGATGCCTCCGCGCCCCGACCATGTGACTCCTGCTGACATCGTCGCCGGTCTCTACAAGATGACCGATGCGCCGGAACGGCCGGTCTCGGCCACCTTGGTGTTCTCCGGGCCCGCCCATCTGGCAGCAACGGAAGCCGCCGAGGAGTTGGCCGACCGCTGGGGTGTCGGCGTCGACCTCTGGAGCGCAACCTCGTACAAGCGACTACGTGAAGAGGCAATCGAGACCGAGCGCCACAACCGCCTCCACCCCCACGAAGACCGCTCCGAACCATTGGTGGCGAGGTTGCTGTCCGACGGTGAGGGCCCCGTAGTGGCGGTCACGGACTTCATGAAGGCTGTTCCCGACCAGATCGCCAGATGGGTTCCGAGGCCGTTCCACGTTCTCGGCACCGACGGCTTCGGGCGCAGCGACACACGCGAGGCACTCCGTCGCTTCTTCGAGGTCGACACCGGCCACGTCGTGGTCGCCGTTCTGTCGGCTCTGGCTGAGACCGGCGACATCGAGCCATCGGTGGTTGCCGAGGCAATCGCCCTGCACGGAATCGACGTCGACCTGCCTGATCCCGGTCGGCACGATTCGGTACCGGCAACGGGCCACGGCATCGGACACTCCAAGGAGTAGGTTCCCCGAATGCCTGGAGCCCCTACCGGAACCCTCGCGATAACAGGCGACCCACACGCCGACGACCTGGTCAACTCTGATCCGCTGGCACTTCTCATAGGAATGCTTCTCGACCAGCAGGTACCGATGGAGTGGGCTTTCCGTGGACCGGCGACGCTTCTTGAACGACTCGGCTCGCTTGATGCCGCAGCGATCGCTGCCATCGACCCCGACCTGTTTGACGCCACGTGTCGAACCAAGCCGGCCGTGCACCGATTTCCCGGCTCAATGGCCAAACGCATCCAGGCCCTGTGCCAACACATCGTCGACCACTACGACGGCGACGCCAGCCTGCTGTGGGGCAACGCCGCCTCGGGAGCCGACTTGAAGCAGCGCCTCTTGGCGCTGCCCGGCTACGGCGACGAGAAGTCCATGATCTTCACGGCCATCCTGGCCAAGCGCATGGGGGTGGCACCCGACGGCTGGCAGGACGCCGCCGGCCCGTTCTCAGATCAAACCCCCCGCTCGGTGGCCGACATCGACGGGCCCGAGGCCCTTGCCACGGTCAGGGAGTGGAAGAAGGCTCAAAAGGCTGCCGGGAAGTCCAAGCAGCAGTAGCCCCGCCCGAGGCTTCAGAGCCGGGCGGTACCGTCAGACATCGCCTGCCTGAACCATTCGAATGTGGATTCCAGGCCCGACTCCAGCGAAGTCGATGCGGTCCAGCCCAACTCGGTGAGCCTCGACACGTCAAGCACCTTGCGGGGCATGCCATCGGGTCTGGTGGTGTCGAAGGTCAGGTCAGCCCCGGGGTGCACCAGGTCGCGGACCATCTCAGCCAACTCGCGTATCGAGATGTCCTCGCCTGTGCCGACGCCTGTGCCGACGTTCAGATGACCGATACCCGAGTAGTTGTCCATGATGTGCAGGCAGGCGTCGGCCAGGTCGTCCACGTGCAGGAACTCCCTTCGGGCCGAGCCAGTTCCCCAGATCTGGACCTCTCCAACCCCGGCACGGTGCGCCTCGTAGAAGCGGCGCATCAGGGCCGGCAGCACGTGCCCGCCCTCCAGGTCGAAGTTGTCGCCAGGGCCGTAGAGGTTCGTGGGCATGGCTGATACGAAGTCGTCGCCGTACTGGCGCCTGTAACCCTCGCAGAGCTTGATCCCGGCAATCTTGGCGAGTGCGTATCCCTCGTTGGTCGGCTCCAGTGGCCCGCCCAGCAACGCCTCTTCCACGATGGGCTGCTCGGCCAGACGCGGGTAGATGCACGAACTCCCCAGGTAGAGGAGCTTCTCTACACCTACGAGGTGGCTGGCGTGGACCACGGTGCCGTGGATCATCAGGTTGTCGTAGAGAAACTCGGCGGGCCGTGTGCTGTTGGCCATGATGCCGCCCACCGTGCCGGCCACCAGGAACACGTAGCGGGGTTCCTCGACCCTGAACCATGCCTCAACAGCCGACTGGTCGCGTAGGTCGAGGTTCTCACGGCCCACGGTGCGCAGGTCTGCGAAGCCGGCCTCGGTCAGGCGTCGCATTACCGCCGAACCGACAAGCCCCCTGTGCCCGGCTACAAAGACAGGAGCATCACGGTCGATCATGCCCCGACGCTACCTGTCGCCAACCTGGCCGGCAGTCCCTCCGATGGCACCCACCTCGGCCATGTAGACACCCAGAAGGTCGGCCACAACTGCCACAGAGACAGCATCCAACGGCTCAGGCTCACCAAGGCCACGTGCAACGAGAACCTCAAGGGCATCATCCAGACGGGCAACGACCCTGTCGGTGCCCTCATCGATGGCGGCATCGCCGAGTTCCTGGCCGTGCTCGGTGGCGAGGCCGACAGACCCGAAGTAGTCCAGATACCAGCCCACGATGGTCACCACGTCTGAGCGGCTCAGCTGCCCGGCTGCCTCATCGGGAAGGCGCTCAGAGACCCACTCCACGACATCGTCCACCTCGAACACTGCGGGCAGCACGGTCGTCTCGAGACGACCCAGCGCCGATCCGACCGCTGCAAAGCCAACGGCCACGACAACAATTACCGCGACGACGATGAAGATCCATGTCACCGTCTGATCATGCCAGCCCCGCCAGCGCTACAGGCGCCGACAACCGGAACCGTGCAGGTCTACTTCTCAGATACCTATGCGTTGGGCGAGCAGTTCGCGGTGGTAGGTGGCGTCACCGAACAGCAACTCAGAGCTCTTGGCCCGCTTGAAGTAGAGGTGGGCCGAATGCTCCCAGGTGAAACCAATACCCCCGTGGATCTGGATGTTCTCTGCAGTCGTGTGGAAGTAGGCCTCTGAGCAGTAGGCCTTTGCGAGCGAGGCAACCGACGGCAGTTCGTCGTTCAACTCGGCCGCACACCATGCTGCGTAGTAGGCGGCCGACTTTGCCGACTCCACCTCGAGGAGCATGTCGGCACACTTGTGCTTGATGGCCTGGAAGCTTCCGATCGGACGTCCGAACTGCACCCGGTCCTTGGCGTACTGCACGGCCGTGTCCAGACATATCTGGGCGCCGCCAACCTGTTCGGCGGCAAGGGCCACCGCAGCCAGGTCGAGGACCCTCTCGAGCACCGCCCATCCTCCACCGTCGGTTCCGATGAGGTCTGCACTGACATTGTCGAAGTCGAGTCGCGCCTGCTTACGGGTGGTGTCCATGGTCGCCAGAGCCGTCCGGCTGAGGCCAGAGGCATCGGCGTCGACGTCGACGCTGAAGAGCGACACACCGGCGCCGGTGCGGGCTGCCACAAGAATCAGGTTGGCGATATGGCCGTCGAGCACGTACATCTTGGTTCCAGAGAGGCTCCATGAGTCACCGTCGGCGACTGCAGCCATCTCTATCCCGTCCTCGTCCCATCGGCCGCTCTCCTCGGTGAACGCCAGGGTGGCGATGGTTTCTCCGCTGGCTATGCCGGGCAGCAGGTCGGCTGCGGCAGCGTCATCGCCACAGTGGATGAGCGTGTTCGCCGCCAGGACAACCGTGGAGAAGAACGGGGCACACAACAGGGCCCGTCCCATCTCCTCAAGTACCACCGACAGTTCCACGTAGCCAAAGCCCTGACCGCCGTGCTCCTCTGGAATGATGAGGCTCTGAAGGCCCAACTGCTCGGCCATCATCGACCAGGTCTCCGGGTCGTAGCCGTCGTCGGTCTCCATCAGTTCCCTGACGGTGGCCTCTGGGGAATAGTTCTCGAGGAACTGGCGCACGAACTCACGCAGCTGCTCCTGTTCCTCACTGAATGCGAAGTTCACCCGACGCTCTCCTTGGTCATGGGATCCATCAACAGTGATGTTCTACCAGCCGACCCCGCCGACGGCCACATCCGGCGAGGTGTCGCAGCAGCCCGCCGGGTCGGGCACAATGGCCCCATGGGCGACACCCTTCACTACAGCGACACTCAGGCCGAGATCCACAAGCTTGTCGTGGGCCCCTATGAGAACAATGTCTTCGTGCTCCGATGCCGCCAGACCGGCGAGTCGGTTCTGCTTGACGCCGCCAACGAACACGAGAAGTTGCTCGAGTTGTGTCGGGCACTCGACGTCCGCACCGTGCTGGAGACGCACGGCCACTGGGACCACATCCAGGCGGTTCCGGCTGTCCGCGATGCCGGCTACCAGGTCGGGGTTACCGCTGCCGACGCCGCAATGCTCCCGAGCTACGACTACCTGCTCGAGGACGAGACCGTCATCAGGGTGGGCCGCCTGTCCCTGCACACAATCTTCACTCCCGGCCACACACCCGGTTCGATCTGCTTCAGGCTGGAGGGCTCTCCGATCGTATTCTCAGGCGACACCCTCTTTCCCGGTGGACCGGGGGCCACGACCTTTGAGGGAGGCGACTTCGAGTCGATCATCGAGTCGATCGATCGCCGGCTCTTCGCTGCCCTCGACCCTGGCACCATCGTCATGCCGGGCCACGGCGACGACACCAGCATCGGCACCGAGTCGCCGAACCTGGACGAATGGGTGAGCCGGGGTTGGTAGCCGTTGACCCTCCTCGACCATTACTCCTACGGGCATAGGGTTAATCGGACAGGGTCGTAGGCTTGTCTCCATGAGTGCCGGGCCCGACGCCGCTCCCCTGTTCGAGATATCGGACCTGCACGCCTCGACCACCGACGGCATCCCGATCCTGCGTGGTGTCGACCTCGTGGTTGGCAGCGGTGAGGTCCACGCCATCATGGGACCCAACGGCTCGGGCAAGTCGACCCTCGCCTCGGTCCTCCTCGGCAGCCCCGAATATCTGGTGACCGGCGGTTCGGTTCGCTTCCGCGGCGATGACATCACCGGCTGGTCCACCGATGTGAGGGGTAAGGCCGGCATCTTCCTGGCCTTCCAGTACCCGCTCGAAATCGCCGGTGTCTCGGTGATCAACTTCCTCCGACAGGCCCTGTCGGCCCGAAAGGGCATCGACCTCTCGGTGCTCGAGTTGCGCCTGGCGATTATGGACTGGATGGACCGCCTCGGCATGGACCCGGCATTCGCCGATCGCTACGTCAACGAGGGCTTCTCTGGTGGCGAGAAGAAGCGCAACGAGATCCTCCAGATGGCAATCCTCGAACCCGATGTGGCAATCCTCGACGAGACCGACTCCGGTCTCGACATTGACGCCCTCGAGGTGGTCGCCAACGGCGTTGCCGAGGTCAAGAGGGAGCGGCCCGAACTGGGGGTGGTGGCAATCACCCACTACCAGCGACTCCTGCGACACCTGGCACCCGATGTCGTCCACATCCTCGTCGATGGCCGAATCGTCACTGAGGGCGGCATGGAAATTGCCGAGCGTCTTGAACGCGACGGTTACGAGGCCTTCCGATGACACTCCCGGCCGACGGCACCGAGACCCGGTTCGACACAGCCGCGGTCAAGGCCGACTTCCCGCTGCTGAACCGTCAGGTCAACGACCATCAGATCGTGTACCTGGATTCCGCTGCCACGTCCCAGAAGCCCCGCCTGGTCATCGACACTCTCGCCAGGTACTACGAGGAGATCAACGCCAACGTCCACCGGGGCGCATACCACATTGCCGAACTGGCAACCTCTGCCACCGAGGACGCACGGGCCCGCATTCAGCGGTTCATCGGAGCGCCATCTGCCAGCGAGGTCATCTTCACGAAGAACGCCACCGAGGCAATCAATCTCGTTGCGTACTCCTGGGGGCGGGCAAACCTGAACGAGGGCGATGCCATCCTCATCACGGCACTGGAGCACCACGCCAACATCGTTCCCTGGCAGCAGCTGGCCGCTGAGAGGGGTGTCGAAATCCGCTGGCTGCCCCTCACAGACGACGGCCGCCTCGACCTGACAGACCTCGACCAGATGCTCGACGGGGTGAGCCTCTTCGCCTTCTCGGCAGCGTCGAACGTGCTTGGCACGCTGACACCGGTACGCCAGCTGGCCGACGCCGCACATGCGGCCGGTGCCCTGTGTCTCGTCGATGCCAGCCAGGCGGTACCGCACCTTCCGACCGATGTGAAGGCATGGGACTGCGACTTCATGGCATTCACCGGCCACAAGATGTGCGGACCCACGGGCATCGGCGTGTTGTGGGGTCGTGCCGAACTGCTCGATGCAATGCCTCCCTTCCTCGGTGGCGGCGAGATGATCCTGAACGTCACAAGAGAAGGCTTCATTCCCAACGAACTGCCCTGGAAGTTCGAGGCCGGAACGCCGCCGATCGCAGAGATCATCGGCCTCGGTGCCGCCGTCTCCTACCTTGAGGCCATAGGCATGGACGCTGTTCGGGCCCACGAGACTGCGCTCACCGGCTATGCGCTTCGGGCCCTCAACGAACGTCATGGCGACGACCTGGTCATCCACGGTCCGACCGACGCAGCTGACCGGGGCGGGGTCCTGTCCATCTGTTACCGCGATGTCCACCCGCACGACCTGAGCCAGGTCCTTGACCAACGAGGTATCTGCGTGAGGGCCGGCCACCACTGCGCCAAGCCCCTCATGAAACTGCTCGGAGTGGGTGCAACGGCGCGGGCATCCGTCTACATATACAACGACGAATCAGACGTGGACCTACTATCGGATGCGCTCGCCGAAGCCGGTGAGTTCTTCTCCCACCAACCCGCCTGACCCCCACCCGACCCTGGAGCACAAACGTGGCAGGACTAGAAGACCTCTACCGCGAGATAATTCTCGATCACTACCGCAACCCCCGGAACCGTGGCGAGCTGGAGACCCCTCCTGCCCACATGGCCGAGGGTTTCAACCCTCTGTGTGGCGACGAGATTCAGGTCTTCCTGCAGGTCGACGGCGACAGGATCTGTGATGTGAGCATCTCCGGTCAGGGCTGTTCGATCAGCCAGTCGTCTGCCTCCATGATGACCACTGCTGTGCTCGGCAGGACCGTCGACGAGGCCCGGCAGGTGATCAGGGCCTTCAAGGCGATGATGTCGATCCACGGTGACGACCTCGACGGTTCCGACCACGACCCGTCCGACGAGACCGTCGGGTCCCAGATCAGCCTGGGCGACCTCGAGGCCCTGCGCGGCGTGGTCAAGTTTCCGGTCCGCATCAAGTGCGCCACCCTGGCATGGAACACCCTCGACCAGGGTCTCAGCGAGGCAACCGCCTGAGGTCAGCCCAGGGGATCGGCAAACGGGTCGGGCCCAGGGCCCAGTTCGACAGCCACCTCGGGTACGTCGACAGCTTCTCCGAGTATCCCCGTATAGCCCTCGGCCTCGAGTTGTTCAGCCAGTTCAGGTCCCCCGGAAGTATGAATCCGACCGTGTGAGAGAACGTGCACCCGGTCTGGTTCGAGCACCTCCAGAAGGCGACTGAAGTGCGTGATGACGATCACTCCCAGCCCGGTCTCGTCAGTGGCGTCCTGTACGCGGCGGGCCACTGCCGCAAGGGCATCTACGTCGAGTCCAGAGTCGATCTCGTCGAGAACCGCATAGCTCGGTCGTATCACGGACATCTGGAGGGCCTCGTTGCGCTTCTTCTCGCCGCCCGAGAGGTCGACGTTCACCGGACGATCCAGGAACTTCTCATCGAAGCCGATGCGCTCAGCCTCGACCACCAGCGCCGCACGTATTCCGTCGGGGTCACGACCTCCGGCCACTGCCGCCTCGACGAGCATCGATTCAAGGCTCACACCGGGCACCTCGGTCGGGTGCTGGAGGGCAAGGAAGAGGCCTGCCTGTGCCCGTTCCCACGGTGCGAGCGCCAGAAGGTCGGTGCCATCAAGCGTCACCGTTCCTGCCGTCACCTCGTAGCCCGGCCTGCCCATGAGGACATGCGAGAGCGTGGACTTGCCAGACCCGTTGGGGCCCATGATGGCGTGCACCTCGCCCGGTCGGACCTCGAGGTCTATTCCAGCAAGGATGTGGGTGTCACCGACCCTGGCGCACAGCCCTTCAATGCACAGAACCCTGTCGGAGCTCATCGCTCCTCCATGACCACGTCGTCACCATCTATGCGCACGGCAAACACCTCGACAGGTTGTGTGGCAGGAAGGGTCAGGGCCTCTCCGGTCTCAAGCGAGAACAGGCTTCCGTGCTTCCAGCACTCAATCGTGCGGTCCTCGGCATCCACCTCACCATCGGAGAGCGAGACCTCGGCATGACTGCAGGTGTCAGCAACAGCCAGCACGCTGTCACCGATTCGAACCAGCGCCACAGGAGCACCGTCTACCTCTATCTGGCGAGCGATGCCGTCTGGAAGATCTGTCAGACCACAGATGCGGCTGCTGCTCACGCCGCCGCCTCGGGCCTGAAGTTGCGCAGGCGCCTGTCGAGACGCTCCACGAGAGCGGCCCTCAGGAGGAGGCCGACCGCCTCGGTGGGAGCCCGGCTGATCACTTCGTCGAAGAAGCCCTCGACCAGCAGCCTCTCGGCAATGGTGGTGGGAACCCCTCGGCTCTCCAGGTAGAAGAGCTGGTCCTCATCGACCGGAGACACCGTCGAGGCGTGGCTGCACACGACGTCGTCGGTCTCGATCTCGAGGTTGGGGACGCTGTGTGCCCATGCGTCGGCGGACAGCTTGATGTTCCTGTTGGTCTGGTAGGCGCGGGTACGCACCGCCTCGGGGTCGACCCTGATTAGACCTGAGTAGACAGACCTGGAGGTTCCGTCGAGGGCGCCCTTGAACAACAGTTCGCTCGTCGTGTCGGGAGCGGCGTGCTCCTGAAAGGTCCGAAAGTCGTGTACCTGGTCCTGCTCGCCGTAGTAGGCGGCAGTCAGGCGGGCCTCGGCGCCACGGCCAACCAGGCGACAGTCGGTCCGGGTCCTTGCGTAACAGCCACCCAGGCCGGCCACGAAGGTCTCCACCGTTGCGTTCTGATCCACCCGAAATGCCTGGTGTACGAGGTTCCACAGCCCTGTTCCGAGATCCTGCACCAACGCGTGTCTGAGCCGGGCATCGGCCTCAACCTGTGCCTCGAGCACGGGTGCCACCACCGAGACGACGTCTGAAGAGGAGGTGTGGTGCTCGACAACGGTCACGTCGGTGTCCACTCCACAACGCACGAACAGGCGTGGAAACAGCGCCGCCGAATCGGCATCGGTGTGTACGAGAACCACGATCGGTGCATCCAGACGGACCCCGTCGGGAACCATCACGGCGAGCGGTTCGGGTCCGAATGCCCGGTTCAGGTGGCCGAAAAGATCCACCGGGGTGGTGAGCACCGAGGCGAAATAATCGGCGCCGTCACCGAGGTCGCCAATTCGCCCGACCGTTACGCCGAGTGCTGCTGCCTCTTCGGAGATTGAGAACTCCTCGAGCCATCCGTTTCGCAGCACCGCGGTGGCAGCGTTCGCATCGGTGGCAGCCGGGTCCATGAACGGTTCGACGAGTGGGGTCTGGGTGGCTAGAGGCTGGAACCTGTCAAGGTCGAGGTCTCCGATTCGTGAGTATCTCCAGACCTCCTCGTCGGTACTCGGAGGGGCCACGTCGCCAATGCCCTCGACAACCTCTCTGCGGAGATCGACAAGCCATGCGGGCCCGGGCAGCGCTGCCGATACAGAAGGGTTGAAGGCGTTCGGCACAGGACCTCGGGGCGGACTTGGTCGGCTGGTTGTGGAGCACCGGTATCGATTCTGCGGATCCGGGCGTGCAGGAATAACCCTATCGCCATAGGAGTATTCCCCTGCGGCGCCTCAGCGCCCTGCAGTCACTCCTGAATGAGGTGCCCGAGGGTGCCTGGTTGAATCTGGCATGCCGCCTCGAAGGCTGTCACGTCGTCGGACTTGAGCCTTATGACCCTTCCAAAGCGGAAAGCCTTCAGGTCGCCCCTGTCGATGAAACTGTAGATGGTTCGGGGGTTGACCCCGAGGCGCCGAGCAGCCGCCTCAGTGCTCATCCACTCCACTTCGGCCACCTCTCCGGGTGAACCTGTCTCATTTTGTGCCATGTCGTTAACTCTAGATCACTCTCCTATCCTCTGCAACATGCACACCGCACCCGCTGGAGACCTCGTCGGCCCTCCGGTATGGTCGCAGCGGTGAACGGACAGCGTCACGTGCTCCTTGGACTGGCTTCGGGAACCCCCACCTGGACCACGACCATCTGTCAACGCCTGGAGCATCACGGTCACTCCTCAGAGTTCATCCTCTGCACAGGTACGGCAGACCTGTTCAACCGCCTGGGCACCGGCCGCCTGTTCTCCGCCCTGTTCATCGACCATCGAACCGTCGGCCTCGACCGTGAGTTGATAAGCAGGTCAACCTCGGCAGGTTGCCCTGTGGTGGTCGTCGGAGGAGACGACGAATCGCCAAGGTGGGTAACGCTGGGCGCCGCCGCTGTGATCGGCAGCGACCTGCCCGTCGACACCTTCAGGCAGTTGCTCAGCCACCATGCCTCCCCCATCCTGACCACCGACCACCTCGACCTGGGCTCAGGGCCACCCGAGTCCGCTTCCCACGGCTGGTCCGGCAGGCTCGTGGCGGTAACCGGTCCCGGAGGAACAGGCGCATCTGGACTTGCCCGTCACCTGGCAGCCGGCATGGGGAACGATCCCAGGATGCGCGGCTCGGTTCTGCTGCTCGATGCCTGCCTCGAGGCTGACCAGGCCTTCCTCCACGGCCTACCCGACGACCACCTCGGACCCGACCTGCAGGCAGCCACCCAGGCTCACCGGGGCGGCGACCCCGACCGAGCGGGGCTCGAGAAGTTGATTGTCAGGCCCACCGACCGGCCCTACGGCCTCATCCCCGGTCTACGTCGCCGCCGTGACTGGCCATCTATCGGTGGGCCCAGCCTGCGGGCCACGCTCGTGAACCTGCGCCGACACCATCTGGTCTCTGTCGTCGATGTGGATCCGCTGATCGACCTGACCCCACCGGGCCAGGCCATCGGGCCCTCGACCCCCGGAGAACCCTGTCGAATTGTCATGTCGCTGGCCGACCTCGTGGTCGTGGTCGGCGGCACAGGTGAACATGCGGCCAGATCCATGGAACGCCTTCTCTCCAATCTTGGCGATGCCGGCATTTCGGCCTCGCGCCTGCTTCCCATCCTGTTGGCAGAACCAGCCACAGGTCGTCGCACGGCCCGACGAGAGGCCCGCCGTCTGGATCGGGCCACCCCGGCCGACCTCGACAGCCCGCTTGTACTCGCCGATTCCACCAGCGGCAGCCCGGGCACCGACACACTGCTTGCCCGCGAGGTTCTGGGAGCCCTTGACCTGCTGGCCGGGCGCCTCGACGACGGAGGGGTCGTTCCGGTTGCAGTGGGGTCACTCGGAACCCTTGACCAGTGAGGGTGGCACTTTGAGCGACCGGGACGAAACCGTCCAGAGCGCAGATGACCGGACCTCGGCCGACCGCATGGAACACGAGGCCCGCATCCTGGCCGATGTGCAACTCCCCGGGGTTGTGGTTCTGCTGGGTTTTCAGAGGCGTGGCGACAGGGCCGAGTTGCGACTGGGCGATGCAGACCACCCTGACATGGCAACACAACCCCTGGTCGACGCTGTGGCACTCTGCCGACTCGGCTCAGCGCTCGCCCGCACGATCGCCGAGGTGCACCGCGCTGGCGTGGCACACGGGGACCTCAGGTCCAATGTGGTGCTGGTGGACGAGAGAGGCCTTCCTGTGCTGAGTGGGTTCACCAGCGCAAGGGTCGTGGCCCCGGGCGAAATGGCAGACGACGACATCGGTGCCCTCGGGTCGCTCCTGATCGATGCCCACGGGCGCCTCCGGCCGTCAGATAGCCCAACCGAGTTGAGGCGCAGGAAACGCCTGAACAAGGCATGTCGACCGGTGCGCCACGAGACCGCCGGCGACATGGCGGCCCGCCTGGCCGATCTGAGCATCGCCTTTCAACAGGAGGCCGGAGACGACGAGGCTCCCCCTGACCTCGACGAGAGCATCAGGGCCAGGGTGACCAGAACCAGCAGTTCAGCCGGCAGGCTGCGGAAGGTGGCGGCTGTCGCTGCAGGGGTTGCTGCGATTGCGGTGGGCATCGTGGCGATCCGGGGCGGCGAGCGTGCCACAATCGCCCCTGTTGTCGTTCCCACGGTTTCTCCCGACGGACCGGTAGTTGAACACGACGGTCAGCGCTTCCAACTCGGAAGCATCGGCGACGTCGTCGTGATCGGCGACTGGGCCGACCCTGAAGGACGCGGCTGCGACGGTCTCCAGACCCCTGCCCTGCTGCGTCCCTCGACTGGAGCCGTGTACGTGTTCGATGCCTGGGCCGACAGCGGCGTCCTTGCCGCCGACGCCACCATGATCGTGTCGGGAGCAGCAACGCTTGAGTCAGATACCGGAGGCGACTGCGATCTGCTCCGAGCCGTGGGGCCCGAGATCGATGCACAGGTCCGGGCCGGCTGAGCGCGTATGACAGGCAGGCTCAGGTGTCGAGGAACCAGATTCCATGCGGCATCTGGGGAAAGTGGGAGAGCACCCGTTCCTCGAGCAGGCTGAAGCCGAGGCGTTTCGCTACGGCCTGTGACCTGACGTTCTCGGGCAGGATGCAGCTGAACAGTCGTTCAGCACCGGCCTCGGAGAAGCCGTACTGAACAGACCGGGCTCCGGCCTCGGTGGCGTAGCCGAGCCCCCACACCTCGGGGTGGAGCGCCCAGCCAACCTCCAACCCGGGCCAGTCGGCACGCTCCGGCTGGTAGAGGCCGGCCCGTCCGACCAGCCGGCCGGTTGCCTTCTCCTCGAGTGCCCACAGGCCCGTGCCGCGCAGTTCCCACTGGCCCAAGAAGAACGCCATCTGCGCCCAGGCCTGTTCCCTGTCGAAGGACGCGGGAATAGCCAGAGCGGAGCTGACCTCAGGGGTGCTGAACAGGTCGAAATATGCATCCAGGTCGTCCTGACTGAATGCACGCATTGTCAGCCGCTCGGTCTCAAGCGTGGGGCAGGTGCTCATCTTCCCATCATGACCGACCACACTCCCTCCGGTGGTGGCGCGGTGCGGTCGATCTGGTTGACTCGCCCGATGACCAGAGTGGACGTTGAATCACCGGTGACCGGGGTCGTGTGGAAGGTCATCGTCGGTGTGGGCGACACGGTCTCGTCAGGAGACCAGGTGATGGTGCTGGAATCCATGAAGATGGAAATACCCGTGGAGGCTCCGGTTGACGGAACCATCGCCGAGCTGTCGGTGGCCGAGGGCGATCAGGTCTCCCAGGACAGCCCGGTTGCTGTAATCGAGTCGACTCAGGGCCTGTAGGGGAATCCGGCCGGTCCTGCAGTACGGAGGGGTGCAGCAAGGTTGGCGAACTCACAGAGCAGGGGCCTGGTGTCGGCCGGGTCGATGATCTCCTCAACCAGGTAGGCCTCGGCTGTCCGAAAGGGTGAGCGCACCGTGTTGAGGCGATCGGTGATCTCGGCAATCAGCGCCTTCGGGTCGTCTGAGGCTTCAATCTCGGACCTGTAGGCGGCTGCCACCCCACCCTCAACCGGCAGAGACCCCCAGTCGCCAGATGGCCAGGCGTACCGGTAGAGGAAGCGGTTTCCGGCTGTGTGGGCTGCACCGGCCACCCCGAACACCTTGCGGATGATGACGGTGCACCATGGCACCGTGGCCTGGTGGATGGCGGCAAGGGTGCGGGCGCCGTGGCGGATGGTCGCCGCCCTCTCGGCCTCGCTTCCGATCACGAAGCCCGGGTTGTCCACCAGGTGGACCACTGGCAGGTGGAAGGTCTCGGCGAGGTCAACGAACCGGGTCACCTTGTTTGCGGAGTCAGCAGTCCAACCGCCTCCGTAGTGGTATGGGTCGTTGGAGAGCACCGCCACGGGCCAGCCGTCGAGGCGCGCAAGGCCGCAGATGGCCGAGCGGCCCCAGCCCTTTCCGATCTCGAAGAACGTGCCCGCGTCGACCACGGATTCGATGACTGTCCGCATCTTGTAGACCTTGCGGCGGTCTCGTGGTACGACGCCTACGAGGCCACGGTCAGTTCGGTTCGGGTCGTCTGTGACGGGTCCGCGTTCAGGCAGGTCGTGGACGGATGAGGGCAGGTAGGAGAGGAACTGTCGGGTGCGTTCGAAAGCCTCGTCCTCTGAGGCGACCTCGTCGTCGACGGCGCCGTTGCGGGTGTGGACCCGACTGCTGCCGAGGCTCTCCTTGTCGACCTGTTCGCCTCCGAGGGCGTTCACGACGGGTGGGCCGGCAACAAACAACTGTGAAAGGCCCTTGACCATTACCGAGTAGTGGCTGCTTACCGCCCGGGCAGCCCCAAGACCGGCAACCGGTCCGAGGCACAGGGCAACTGTCGGGACCGTGGCGAGGTTGGCCACCACATGGTCCCAGGCGGGGTTCAGAGGCACGTAGGTGCGGGCTCCCTTGCCGATGGCACCGTCGATGTTGGTGCCCTTCTCCTCGGCCTTGGTGTCGAGGGTCTTCACCGATCCCCCACCACCGGTGCCGTCGATGAGGCGAACTATCGGGAGCCGCAGTTCACGTGCCATCTGCTCGGCTGCAATCTGTTTGGCCACTATCGAGGCGTCGGCGGCTCCGCCCCTCACGGTGAAGTCGTCGCCGGCCAGAACGACGGGCCTGTTGTCGATCTGGCCACGGCCGAACACGAAGTTGGAGGGAGACAGGTCGAGCAGTTCGCCGTCGGGTCCATAGGTGGCCGTTCCGGCGATCTTGCCGATCTCGTGGAAGGTGCCGGGGTCGAGCAGCTTCTGGAGACGCTGTCGGATGTCGAGTTTGCCGCGGTCATGCTGCCTCGCGACCTTCTCCTCGCCGCCCATGCGATCCGCCATCTCCTCGCGCGCACGCAACTCGTCGAGTTCCGGGTCCCATTCCATCTCATCGGCCATGTTGTGACGGTACCTGTCGGTCGGTGGCCTGATCCCAGCCGGGCTCAACCCAGCCGAATGTGGCCGTCTCCGGCAACCACATCACCGATGACCGCCGCTGTGTGGCCCGTGGCAGTCAACTGGGCAACCGCCTCGTCTGCAGCGGCGGGCGAGGCCCCGAACACCAGCCCACCAGAGGTCTGTGCATCAGCCAGGAGGAGTACGTCGAGTTCAGCGAGGCCTCCCCTGTCGAGGACCTGGTCAGCCCATTCCAGGTTGCGGCGACTGCCTCCGGGCATTGAGCCGGCCTCGGCCAGGTCGCGGGTGCCTGGAAGCAGGGGAACCTCGGCATAGTTGATGGCGATGTCCACGACAGACTCGGCTGCAGCCCTGCCGAGATGACCGAGCAGGCCAAAACCAGTGATGTCCGTTGCACCGGTCGCACCCGCTGCAACCGCGACCGCTGACCCGTCGGCGTTGAGACGGGTCATGGACTTCATGGCCGCCTCCACCACATTCTGATCGGCATCTCCGGACTTGATTGCAGTGGTGATGACGCCGATACCGAGGGGTTTGGTGAGCACAAGGGCGTCGCCCGGCCTGAAACCGGTGTTGGTGAGCATCCTGTCGGGGTGCACCTCGCCGACCACAGCCAGGCCGTACTTGGGTTCGGGGTCGTCGACGGTGTGGCCTCCGGCGATTACGAAGCCGGCATCGGCTGCCACCTCCTGTGCCCCCTGGAGGACCTCGACCAACAGGTCCGTCGACAGTTCGTCGCCGTTCCAGCAGACCAGGTTGAGCGCCAACAGCGGCGTTCCACCCATTGCGTAGACATCGGAGACCGCGTTGGCGGCTGCCACGCGACCCCAGGCGCGCGCGTCATCTACCACCGGTGTGATGAAGTCGGCGGTCAGGACGAGGGCCCTGTCGTCGGAGAGTTTCCACACGGCGGCATCGTCACCGGTGTCCATTCCGACGAGGAGGTCCGGGGCCTCAGCGGGGGTCAGGTGGCGCACCACGTGCGCCAGTTCGCCTGGAGCGAGCTTGCAGCCTCAACCGGCTCCGTGGCTGAACTGTGTCAGTCGCCGCATGGTCCACCCCCTTTCGATACGAGTGCTGTCGTCGAAGGGTACGTGATCAGTGGCCGGCCAGCGTGGCCACTGCCTCGAGCAGTCGCTCGACGTCGTCGTGGCCAATGTAGATGCAGACACCGGCACGGACGGCACCGTCGTCGGCATCCAGGCCGAGTGGCGCCATTGCCTCGACGGCGTAGTTGTGGCCGTCCCAGACCGCCACCCTCTCCTCGGCCAGCCTGGTTGCCACCTGCAGGGGTGTGTGGCCGTCGACCAGAAACATGGTCGTCGGAGCCCTATCAACGAGATCCGGCGGGCCCACCACCCTCACCCCGGGCATGTCGTGGAGGCCGGTCAGCAGGTGACCAAATACCGCCTCTTCGTGTTCGATCACGGCAGCCATGGTGGCCTCAAGGAGGAATCGTGCTGCGGCGTCGATTCCTGCCATGGCCTCCCATGAAGGGGTGCCGTACTGGAACCGACCAGGCCCGGAACCAGGAGCTGGCCTCACCTTGTAGGCGGACAGCGAGTCGAGCAGGTCTGGCTCGACCCACATGATTCCGGCGTGTGGCCCGTACCACTTGTATGAGGAGGTCGTGAACACGTCGCATCCGATTGATTCCACATCGATTCTGCGATGCGGCGTCAGGTGGACGCCATCAACCACCACCCGGGCACCGGCAGCGTGTGCAGCCCTGGTGATCTCCGTCGTGTCGGGAATGGCGCCGATGGCATTTGAGGCTCCGGTTACCGCAACCCATCTGGTGGCCGGCCCGATCAGATCGACCACGGCATCGGTGCACAGGCGGCCGCTGGCCGTGTCGAGGCTCGCCACACGAACGGCGGCACCGACGTCACGGGCGGCGAGCAGCCAGGGGGCCACATTCGAGTCGTGGTCCAGTTCGGTGCAGATGATCTCATCGCCGGGGCCCAGGTCGGTGGCGATGGCCCGGGTGAGGGCCATCATGTTGGCAGTGGTGCTCGGGCCAAAGACCATCCCGGCCGGGTCCGCACCTAGAAGTTCGCCAACCGTGGCGCTCACCCTTTCGGTCAGGGCGTCACATTCCTGGGCTGCCGGGAACGCACCGTGGCTGTTGGCGTTGTTCCCGCTGCGCTGCCACTCGGCGACCGCCTCGATTGAGGTGTCCACGGCCTGAGTGCCGGCGGGGCCGTCAAAACGGCTCCAGCCATCGGATAATCCGGGAAATCGTCGCCTGATGTCGGTTAGGCCTGTCATCCTCGGGCACGCTAATAGGGCTGCAACGTCCACGGTGGACAGGAGGGCTGAGACTTGGAGTCGGAGGAGGTCGAGATCGCACGACGGATCGCTGACACGATCCATGCCGGTTTCATCGACTACGTCGCCGGGTTCAACCTCATCTCGCGCCGCGCCAGGAGCCACTTCGAGAAGCGCGAGTGGTCGCTGCAGGAGGCTGATGCCACCGAGAGGCTGAACCTGCACAACGAACGGGTCCTTGAGACCGTTGCCCTCGTCAAGGACCTCCTCGGCGACGTGGCCGACCGGCGTGGCGAGTGGCGCCTCGCCCGCGGGCACTTCAAGCACCGCATCGCCGAGAGGGCCGACATGGTTCTCGCGGAGACGTATTTCAACTCGGTCACCCGCCGCGTGTTCACAACCATCGGCATCGACAACGACGTCGAGCTCAGGTGGTTCGGCGCCACAAGCGTGCCCCGCGGCGAGGCCTCGGCCGAGATGTTCACCTCCCTCACCCGAACCCGCGACTCGGCGGCCCTGATCACCTCGATCCTGGACTCATACCAGTTCGACGCACCATGGGTGGACCTTGAGGGCGACGCCCGCAGGGTCGCAGCCAGGCTGGACTCGTTTCTTCTCGAAGCCTGGGACGGCCTCGAGGTCGACGCCGTCGACATGCTCAAGCCGGTGTTCTTCAGGAACAAGGGTGCCTACCTGATCGGACGCCTGAGGCACCTGAACCGGATCGCCCCGATCGTGCTGCCGATCATCCACGGCGAGGACGGGCTGAGGGTCGACAGCCTCCTACTGACCGAGTTGCAGGTCAGCCGCCTGTTCAGCTTCACCAGGTCCTACTTCTTCGTGGAATGGCCGAACCCTGCCGAACTCGTCGGGTTCCTCAAGTCGCTTCTTCCAATGAAGTCCCTGGCGGAGCTTCACACCGCCATCGGCTTCCCGCAGCACGGCAAGACCAGCCTCTACCGCTCCCTCTACCGGCACCTGGAGAACTCGAACGACAAGTTCGTGCCCGCAAGGGGGACACCGGGAATGGTCATGTCGGTGTTCACGCTGGTGTCGTTCAACGTGGTCTTCAAGATCATCAAGGACCACTTCGACCCACCCAAGAACACGACCAGAGATGCGGTCATGCGCCGCTACAAACTCGTCTACAACCATGACCGGGTCGGCCGGATGGTCGACGCCCAGGAGTTCGAGAACCTCTCCTTTGACCTCGACAGGTTCGACCCGGCGCTGCTCGAACAACTGCTCGCCGAGGCGAGCGGATCAGTGCACGTAAGAGGTGACCAGGTGGTGATCAGGCACGTCTACACCGAGCGGCAGGTCTACCCGCTGAACCTCTACCTGCGTGAGATGTCGGCTGACAAGGCCGAAGCGGCGGCGCTCGACTGGGGAGCCGCAATCAAGGACCTGGCAGTCGCAAACGTGTTCCCGGGCGACCTGTTCACCAAGAACTTCGGCGTGACCCGCCACGGCAGCGTCGTGTTCTACGACTACGACGAACTGTCGCTCCTCGAAGAGTGCAGGTTCCGTGTAATCCCCGAGTCCGACGACCACGAACTTGAGATGTCGTCACAGGTCTGGTTCGCAGTCGAGCCCGGCGACGTCTTCCCGGAGCAGTTCCCGACCTTCATGAGGTTTCCCAGAGACGTTCCCGACTCGGTCTGGGGCCGGTTCTGTGAGGTGCACGGCGACCTGTTCACAGCCGACTACTGGACAGGCGTACAGGAGCAGTTGGCTCTTGGTGACCTGCCCGACTTCTACCCGTATCCGCAGCGCCTCCGATTCCGTCGCCGGTCGACCGAGGCCGCAGAGTAGGGTCGCCGCCGTGTCCAGACCGGTAGAGATCGCACCATCTGTCCTGCCCGCCGACTACTCGAAGTTGGGTGCGGAGTGCGTCGCTCTCCAGGATGCCGGTGTCGACCGCATCCAGTGGGACGTCATGGACGGTGTGTTCGTGCCCAACCTCACGTTCGGACCCGACGTGATCGCCTCGATCCGACCCCATGTCGACGTGGTGTTCGAAGCCCACCTGATGGTCGTCGAACCCGACCGCCTTCTCCACCGCTATGTAGAAGCCGGCTGTGGCATCGTGATCGTTCACGCTGAGGCCTGTACCCACCTTCACCGCACGCTGGCCCACATCGCTGAACTGGGCGCCACCCCGGGCGTGGCCCTCAACCCCCATACCCCGGCCAACGTGATCAGCCACGTCCGCGACCTGCTCGGCATGGTGCTTGTTATGACCGTCAACCCGGGCTTCGGCGGCCAGGCCTACATCGACACCATGGAGCCCAAGATCGCCGAGGTGGCCTCTCTGCTCGAGGGCTTTGACTGCGACATCGAGGTCGACGGTGGCATCGGACCAGACACAGTCGCCGGAGCAGCTGCCGCCGGCGCAAATGTGCTGGTATCGGGCAGTGCCCTCTACCGCGACCCCGCTGGCCTCGAACACGCCGTCACCGACCTGAGGCAACGGGCCGAGGCCGCCAGGGCCTGACCGGGGACGCAACCCAACACCGATAGAGCCACCGGGCGATCGCACCGCGCCGCTACCCTGCCCCCTCATGGACACACCCCTGCACCCGGTCTCTGAGGCCGACAGCCCAGACCTCGCACGCTTCGACGTCTTCAACCGTCTCCTCAAGGACCGCATCGTCTTTCTCGGCACCGATGTCAACGACGACGTTGCCAACTTCCTGATCGCCCAGATGCTGTTTCTCGAGGCCCAGGATCCCGACAAGCCAATTTGGCTCTACATCAACTCCCCGGGTGGATCGGTGACCGCTGGCATGGCCATCTACGACACCATGCAGTTCGTGGGCCCCGAGGTCGGAACAATCTGCATGGGTCTCGGCGCCTCGATGGGCCAGTTCCTCCTCTGCGCCGGTGCCCCCGGGAAGCGCTACGCACTCCCCCATGCGCGCATCATGATGCACCAGCCCCTTGGCGGCGTTCGTGGTGACGCCTCCGACATTGCAATTCAGGCTGAGCAGATGGCCGCCACCAAAAAGCTCCTCCAGGAACGCATCGCCCAACACACGGGCCAGAGCGTCGAGACCGTCGAGTCCGACAGCGACCGCGACCGCTGGTTCACTGCCGACGAGGCCTGTGAGTACGGCATCATCGACCAGGTGATCGCCCGGCGCGGGGAGATGCGCTGAGCGTCACAACCCCCACCGCACTCCACGGCTCCGACACATATGGGGGCTCCGAGCCGGGGTGCGACGTAGGCTGGGCTCCTGCGGACGTGGCGGAACTGGTAGACGCACCGGCTTTAGGTGCCGGCGCCGAGAGGCGTGGGGGTTCGAGTCCCTCCGTCCGCACGTGAACGAGGTCGACCCCACCCTGCGTGCGCTGATCGACGCCGCCCCAGTGGGCATGGCGCTGCTCGACGCCGACGGCCAGCCCCGGTACGCCAACCACCGGTGGGTGGCGATGACGGGTTTCTCCCCTGAGAGACAGGGCACCTCGGAGTGGACCGAATGCGTTGATCTCGAGGGCCGCGACGACTTCGCAACCGATCTGGCGCTGTCCCTCTCAGACGGGACCGCTCTTCGTGGTCGCCTCAGGCTCATTACCCGTGCCGGCATCATCCGATGGGTGGACCTCACGATGACTCCTATTACCGGCGGAGAACCCGGCTCGGGTGGAGCGCTGCTCGGCATCTCCGACATCACCGATGAGGTGGACGAGGCTCGCCGTGCACATGAGTTGACAAGGGTGCTCGAGGCCAGCTCCGACCTGGTGGCGATCCTCGACCCGCTGGGCCGCAGCCTCGTGTGGGCAAACGATGCGATGCGCCGCCACCTTGGCGGTGGCGACGTGTCTGGAAAGGTCCTGTTGGACCACCTTGACGGATGGTCACAGGCCCGTCTGGCTGCAACCGCCCTCCCAGAGGTCCGCACCTCTGGAACCTGGAGCGGCGAGCTACGCCTTGCTCGCAGGACTGGTGGCACCGTGCCGATGTCGGCTCTGCTCGTGTCCCACCGCGACCCTGATGGAGTGGTTGATGCAATCTCGATGGTCGGACGGGACCTGACGGACCTGCATGCCGCCCAGCAGCGTGTCGAGGCTTCCGAGATCCGCCTGGCTGCCCTGGTTGAGCATGCCTCTGATCTTGTGCTTGTCGTCAGCGCATCGGGCGACATCGTCTATGCCAGCCCGGCCGTTGCCCACGTGCTGGGCCGCGAGGCGGTCGAGTTGGAGGGTGTGCCGGTTGTAGACCTGGTGCATCCCGAGGACCACGATGGCCTGGCTGAGCGGACCGCTGAGATTCTTGCGACACCGGGAATGTCGCCGGCCTTTGAGGCCCGGGTGGCTCATGCCGGTGGCGGCTGGCGCTACATGGAAATCGTCGCAACCAACCTTCTGGGCAATCCGGCAGTTGACGGAATCGTAGTGAACGCCCGCGATGTGACCGAGCGTGTCGAGGTGGCTGCCGAACTGGAGGAACGCGCCTTCCACGACGAGTTGACCGGGCTACCCAACCGGGCTCTCCTCCTGGACCGCCTCGCTGATGCCCTGCACAGGGCCGCACGCCATGACCGCATGGTCGGCGTGTTGTTCCTCGACCTGGACCGGTTCAAGGTTGTCAACGACTCCCTCGGCCACGGGTCTGGCGACGACCTGCTCCGTGAGGCGGCCCACCGGCTGTCCCAGACGGTCCGTCCCGGCGACACCGTGGCCAGGCTTGGTGGCGACGAGTTCGTTGTCCTCATCGGCGACATGCTGCGCACCACCGACGCCCTTGTCGCCGCCGAACGTGTGAGGGCATCCCTGTCCCGCCCGATGCAGCTCGGCAGCGAGTCGACTGTGGTTACCACGAGCATCGGTGTGGCCATCGGGTACGGGCAGGAGGCGCCGGCCGACCTGCTTCGCGATGCCGACACGGCCATGTACCGCGCAAAGGACCAGGGACGCGACAGGGCCGAACTCTTCGACGACCACCTACGTGCCCAGGCGGTCAGACGCCACTCCGTCGAGCAGGAGTTGCGCCTCGCCCTCGACGAAGGTCGCATCGAGGTCCACTTCCAACCGGTGGTCCGGATCTCAGACGGTGCCGTTACCGGTGCCGAGGCACTCGCCAGGATCCGTGGGTCCGGAGGCGAGTTGCTCATGCCTGATCAGTTCATTGACATTGCCGAGGACAGCGGTCTCATCGCACAGTTGGGCGGACGTGTTGTTGCCATTGCCCTGGAGCGGCTCTCGTCCTGGGGCGAGCGGGGCGGAGAGAACCTGAGCATCGCTGTGAACGTCTCGGCACGCCAGTTGGCGGATTCGACCTTTCCCGAACTGGTACGTGCGGCCATCGAGGCCAACAACGTCTCCCCGGAACAGGTGGCACTTGAGTTCACCGAGTCGGCCCTGATCGCCGCCAACCCGGTGACCGAGAAGGTTCTCGGCGACCTCACCTCACTTGGGGTCCGGATCGGCCTTGACGACTTTGGGACGGGGTTCTCGTCGCTGGCCTATCTGAAGCGCTTCCCGATCGACTTCGTGAAAATCGACAGGTCGTTCGTTGCCGGTCTCGGAACCGACGATGACGACACGGCCATTGTCACCGGAACGGTTGCATTGGCCCAGGGGCTCGGGCTGCAGGTTGTCGCCGAGGGGGTCGAGACCCGGTCCCAGCTGGAGTATCTGCAGAGGCTCCGCTGCGACCTGGCACAGGGTTTCCACTTCTCTGAACCGGTTACCGACGCCGAGTTCGACCGGTTCCTCGGAAACGCCCGGGAGCAGGCACCAATCTCGCTGAACTAGCCGGGCTCTGATCCCGGTTGGGTGCCGAGCATTGCAACAAGAGCCCTGAGTGCCCGTCCGCGGTGGGAGAACCAGTGCTTGTCGTCTCCCATTTCGGCGAACGTGGCGCCGTCGCCCTCGAACGGGACGAAGACCGGGTCGTATCCGAAGCCCCCTTCACCTGACGGGGTCTCGGCAATTCTGCCTTCGACAGTTCCGGTGGCAACGAGTTCGTTGCCGCCCGGGTAGCGAACAATCGCCACGGTCCTGAAACGGGCGGTCCTCATTGCGGGAACTACTCCGTCCAGGTCTGCCATCAACTTCGCCATGTTGTCGGCGTAGTCGGCATCCTCGCCGGCGAAACGGGCTGACCGAACACCGGGTTCTCCGCCAAGGGCATCAACGAAGAGCCCCGTATCGTCGGCGACGGCTGCCAGACCAGTGGCGCTACTCACGGCAACAGCCTTGAGGCGTGCGTTCTCCTCGAGGGTGGCGCCGTCCTCGACAACGTCGGGAAGGCCAGCGGGGCGCGGGAGAACCTCGGCAACACCTTCAAGCAGCAGCTTCATCTCGACGACCTTGTCAGGGTTGGCACTGGCCAGCACCAGGCGGGGTCGCTCCACTGGATGGCTCAGTTCAGCGTTGAGCCGGTGGCTCAGCCAGCACTTCGCGCTGCATCTCCACGATCCTGGCGATGCCTCCGGCAGCCAGGTCGACAAGTGAGTCCAGCTGGGACCTGTCAAAGGATTCTCCCTCGGCCGTTCCCTGAACCTCGACAAAGTTGCCCGACCCGGTCATGACGACGTTGAAGTCCACCTCGGCGGTGGAATCCTCGATGTAGGGCAGGTCAAGACGGGCTTCGCCTTCGATGATGCCTACCGAGATGGCCGCAAGCTCGTCGGTGAGGGGGTGCTGTGTGACTTCTCCGGAGGAGACCAGCCGGGTGAGTGCGTCGTGGAGGGCCAGATAGCCACCACAGATCGAGGCGGTACGCGTGCCACCATCGGCCTGGAGAACATCACAGTCGACGGTGACCTCTCGTTCTCCGAGGAGGTCCAGGTCTGCGACCGCCCTCAGCGACCTGCCGATAAGGCGCTGGATCTCCTGGTCGCGGCCCGACACCCGACGCCTGATCCGCTCGTTGCTGGAGCCCGGAAGCATCGAGTACTCAGCGGTGACCCATCCCCGACCAGTGTTCTTGAGCCAGCGCGGGACACCATCACCAATGGATGCCGTGCAGAGAACCCGGGTGCGGCCGAAGCTGACCAGGCATGCACCATCGGCCATCTCCGTGAAGTCCCGTTCAAAGCTGAGTGGGCGCAGCTCGTCGTTGACGCGTCCGTCTGGTCGCACAGGGCCTCCTGTCTGGCCATCCGCCGGGCGGATGGCGTTCTTGTCGAGGCCTCAGCCTAGAAGTAGATGGTGGACTCGGTGTCGGCCGCGACCTGGTCGATGTCGCCGGTCCACGCACCGGTAGACAGGTACTTCCAGCCGGCATCGCTCACGAGGAACACGATTACCGCCTCGCCGCCCTCGGAGGCAACCCTTTCGGCCACCCGGAGGGATCCGGCGAGAGCCGCACCAGCCGAGAGCCCTGCGAAGATGCCGCACTTGTCGGCGAGGCGACGGGCGCACTCGATGGACTCCCTCGGCCTGACGATCCGCTTTCCGTCGAGAAGGTCGTTTCCACCCCACTTCTCAAATACCGGGGGGATGAAGCCGTCCTCGAGGCTGCGCAGCCCCTGGACCTGCTCGCCGGCCGGCGGCTCGACAGCCAGCACCTGGACCTCAGGCCGGTTCTCCTTCAGGTAACTGCCGATGCCCATGAGCGTGCCGCTGGTTCCAAGGCCAGCCACGAAGTGGGTGATGTCGGGGACGTCGCGAAGAATCTCGGGGCCGGTTGTCTCGTAGTGGGCGCGGGGATTGGCCTCGTTCCCGTACTGGTAGAGGAACACCCAGTCGGGATTCTGGTCGGCGAGTTCCTGGGCCAGGCGCACGGCACCGTTGGAGCCCTCGTCGCCGGGCGAGGAGATGATCTCGGCACCAAAGACCTCGAGCATCGAACGACGCTCGGGTGACACATTCTCGGGTAGGACGATCTTGATCGGGTAGCCGCGTATTCGGGCGATCATTGCCAGGGCGATGCCCGTGTTGCCCGATGAGGGTTCGATGATCGTGCGACCCGGGGTGAGGGTTCCGTCGGCCTCGGCCTCGGCGATCATGGCACGGGCGATGCGGTCCTTTACCGAACCGGCGGGGTTCTGGCCCTCCAGCTTGGCGAGCAGTCGGATGTCGGGGCTGGGGCTGAGCACGCTCACGTCGATGATCGGCGTTTCGCCGATGAGGTCGATCACCGAGGAGTAGACGGCCATTGTCCCAGTTCCCTGCTCGTCCTCTGCCTGCCCGATCGCAATCACGACCAGTTCAGTCAGGATTCTAGCCGGGTTCCACCGCCACCAGTACCTCTTCGATCACATCACCGTTGATACGAAACGCCCGCATGTAGGGCTCAGGGTGTTCGAGAGACACGATCAGGAAGGTGAAGACTCCCAACGGGTCGACATCGGCGGCGTCGGCAACGTCGGTGGGCGACGGGTAGGCCACGGTATGCGTGTGGCTGTGCATCACGCCCAGGATGGACATACCGGCGGCATCGGCGGCACTCTCGGCATTCTTGTACCCGGTCGGATCCAGTGTGTAGATCTTGGGGCGTCTCTCAGGTGGTGCCACGTTCGCAATCGGGAAGAACATGTCGACATACATGCCCCCTGGCGGTCCGGCGAACAGGCCACATGACTCGTCGGGATCATGCTCGACAGCTAGTTCGATCATCGCCCGGTGGACATCCGGTGTGAGGGCGAGGGTCTCTTGTGGCACGTCGGGGAGGCTAACCCCGACTACCGCCCACGGGGTCGCCGGTACGCTCACCCCTGTGAGCGACGCAAGCGACCGTGTGGTCGCCAGCAACCGCCGGGCTCGACGCAACTACGACCTGCTCGACACCTGGGAGGCCGGCCTCGTGCTGAAGGGCAGCGAGGTCAAGTCCCTGCGCGAATCCAAGGTGCAGATCTCAGAGGCGTTCGCCAGGGAGGAAACCGGCGAACTGTGGCTGGTTGGCCTGCATATAGCCCCATATGCGATGAGCGGCGGCGAGGCCATGGGCCACGACCCCGACCGACCCAAGAAGCTCCTGTTGCACCGTAGGGAGATCCACCGGATCACAGACCGGATGCAACGGGAGGGTCTGACGCTGATCCCACTCTCGCTCTACTTCAGCGGTGGGCGTGCCAAGGTCGAGGTGGCGTTGGCCAAGGGTCGCGACATGCATGACAAGCGCCAGGCCCTTGTTCGCAGGGAAGCCGACCGCGAGGCCGAACGGGCAATGGCCCGCAGGCGACGCCGCTGAACGTTCAGATACTTAGTCTCCGCAGACGGCTGAGATCGCCTCGCCAACGACCTTCACCGTCGTCTCCATCTCGGCTGTTGTGATCGTGAAGGGCGGCCCGACCAGGAGCGCGTCTGGTGCGTTGCCATCACCAGCCGGATAGACCCACACTCCACGCCTCAACGCCTCGCCGACCACCTGTCCGGCCATTCCGGTTGTCGGGCTGTAGGTCCGGCCCAACTCCTTGTCCTCGACGAGTTCGATGCCGATCATCAGGCCGAGGCCGCGGACGTCGCTGACATGGGGGTGTTCGCCGAGGATGCTCAACAGGGCCAGGAACTCAGCACCCTTCGTGGCGCTCGCCGAAACCAGATCCTCGTCTTCGAGAATCTTCAGGGTGGCCACGCCAGCGGCACATGCGGCCGAGTGGGCTGAGAAGGTGAAGAACATCATTCCCGAGCCGGCTTCGGCTATCGGGGCCACCACCTTCTCAGAGGCGAACACGCCCCCGAGGGGTGCGTAGCCACCGGAGAGGCCCTTGCCACCAACCATGATGTCGGGCACAACCCCCCAGTGGTCGATGCCGAACTTCCTGCCGGTGCGACCGAACCCTGTCATTACCTCGTCGGCAATGAGCAAAATTCCGTGGGCGTCACAGATTTCCCTTACATCGGGCCACCAGTCATCGGGCGGCAGCACGGCACCTGCGGCGGCTCCGATCACCGGCTCGGCTATTACAGCGGCGATCGTTGCGGGATCCTCGGATTCGATGACCTTCTCGAGGCCCTCAGCATCAGCCACCGGCATCTTGGGGAAGTCGGTAAGGATGTGGTCGAATCCGCTCCGCCGTGAGCGATGCCCCCCGGCTGCCAGCGTTGTCATGGTCGTTCCGTGGTACGAGGTCTCCCGTCCGATTACCTTCCAGCGCTCCGGCCGCCCTGCCGACGTGTGGTGGCTGATCGCCAGGCGGATCGCCGAGTCGACGGACTCAGATCCGCCGCTCACGAGGGCCACCTGACTGAGTTCGGGAGGTAGCCACCGCTCCCTGAGAGTCTCGACGAGGGCGATCCGTTCCTCTGTCACCCATGGGGGAATCACGTAGGAGACCCGCTGGGTGGCGTGTGCCACGGCTGCGGCCACCTCAGCCCGACCATGGCCGATGTTGACCGCAACGGCACCGCCACCGGCGTCGATCACCTCACGACCGTCATCAAAGTAGAGCGTGCAGCCCTCGGCCCTCTCCACGACTGGCGGCGCCTCAGCGGAGGGAATGAACGAAAATGAGGCTGCCCGGTGGTCTTCCATCGGCAGATTCTTACCTGCTATGGCCATGTTCCACCTACTCCGACTGCTGCCTGTCACACCTCACCGGTAGCCTTGAGGCGCAGAACCTTGACAACTGAGTATCAGACTGCACGTTGCGGCAGCCTTTCGGGCTGTCGTACACACCACGGGGCTGATCGGTTTCGACGCCGATGGCAGTGGGCGTGTCGTGCGACCGGAGTTGCCCAGACTCCCTAAACGGGGCAACCAAAGAGACGCCAACACGGACGATCTCGCTCTCGCCGCCTGACCTAGTCAGGTAGTTGAGAGTCACTGCGACCGGCAACGGCACGCGGGGTCGGTCCACCGCAACCCGGCAACAGAAGCGGTGGAGACAGCTGGGACAGACCGCTGACGGCGTGAAAGACCGCTGACCCGGGGGAAAGACCCCGCGGCTGGGCCCTAGCGGCCCACCCGACCCGGCGGTGTGGCTGCCGTAAGCCGCAATCTCGGGAATGGTCGTATCGCGCTCGGTCACACATTGACGGACGGGGGTTCGATTCCCCCCAGCTCCACCAAGGCGTGTTCGCAGTTTTTGCGTGCACGTGTTCGCAGTTTCGAGGAGGCAGCGCTCTTGGCGCTGCCTTTTCGGGCTCTCGGTGCACATGTGACACAACCTCCGGCATGCTCCTTTCAATCACCCGCACCAGGGCCGAAGTGGAAGGCAGGCCGTAGTGGCATCAGAGACCTCGGGTGAACCGGGGGAGGCAGGGTTGATCCCGCCTGCGCCGGTCGGGCGGGTCGAGCGAATCGTCGCCATCGACGTGCTGCGGGGATTCGCCCTGTTGGGGATCCTCGTCGCCAACATCACCCTGTTCGACCTCGATGGCTTCGACGCGGTCGAGCAGTCCTTTGATGACCTCGTGATCGGTTCGGCGGGAGCGCCGTTCATGGTCGTACTGCTCATTTTCGTCCTGAACAAGATGATGGCGGTGTTCTCGATGCTGTTCGGGGCGGGCGTGCTGCTGGTGACCGAACGCATCGAGGCCCGGGGGGAGTCGGCCTTCGGCGTGCACTACGTCCGCAACGTGCTCCTTGCGGGCATCGGTCTGGCACACAGCGCCCTCTGGTTCGGCGACGTCCTGTTGATCTACGGCCTGAGTGCCCTGTTCCTGTACCCGCTGCGACGCCTAGCGGCCCGCACACTTCTGGTCGCCGGCACCGCCGTGTGGCTGTTCGCTGCTTGTGTGGGCGACCCGGTGGCTGAATACGTGGTGCGGGCGCCGGCGATGATGCTGGTCGGCATGGGCCTCTACCGCTTGGGCGTCATCAACGCCGGAAGGGACGCCGCCTGGTATCGGATGGCGACGCGTCGGTCGTTTGCCATAGGGCTGCCGCTGTGCTCGGTGGCATGGGTGTTCGTGGAGGATCAGGAGGACCTGGCCCTGCTCGTCAACAACCTGGGCGTGCCGTTCATGGCACTGGGGTATGTGTGTCTGGTGATGTGGGTCTGCGCAGAGGGGCGTCTTCCGCGGGTGCAGGCCCGTCTGGCGGCAGTCGGGCAGATGGCGCTCACCAACTACCTGATGCAGACGGTCCTCGGGATGCTGTCCATCGGCGCGCTCAACCACCTGCGGGGCGAGCGGGTCACGGCGTTCTGGATGATGCTCGCCACGTTCACCATCTGGGCGACGCAGTTGGCGTGGTCGGCGCCGTGGTTGCGGGTGTTCCGGTTCGGTCCGGCCGAGTGGGCGTGGCGCAGTGCCACATACCGGAAAGTGCAGCGCTTCCGGGCCTGACCTCGGCCTTCAGTTGCGGTTGTTCTCCAGTTGATTCCTCTAGTTGGAGACTGTGGAGCCTCCCCCACTTATCGGGTGAAGCCTCCGGTCAGAGTCCCATCAGACCCCAGTCGCCACACGGCGCTGGCAGAACTGCGAACACGCCACCAACATTCCAGGAGTCCTGATCTCAAGTAAGGGCAGGGCTCAACTGGTCAGGCGTTCATCTGCTCGCGCACCTTCATCATCGCCACGTAGTCGCCAACCGGTTGGATCTTCGCGGTTCCGGACGAGACGATCGGGAACATGCCGGTGAAGATCTGTGCCGCGTCGTCCGCATCGACCACGAAGAAGAAGTCATGCCCAGGCGGGTCCACCCAGGCGCCGATCACCTCGTTCACGTTCTCGTTGAGTGAGTCGAGTACCGCTCCGAACGTCTCGGCAACGGCGGTCTCGTCGTGTGCCGGGCAGGTGTTCTCGTCATGGTGGTGCGTGATGTGAAAGAGCATTACGTCTGTCCCCCTTGCTGTTTGCTTCCTCCCCGCTGGGGCCGTGAAACTGACCGTAGAGGACACGCACTGGACGACCAAATTCAACAACGCAGCACCAACAATGGTGGAGCGCCGCTGATCCAGCGCCTGACCTCGACAGGTACTACAAGCCACGACAGGTCGACGACTGCCCTGGTGCCCCCTAGAGGGCCTCACCCATCCACGGATGCCGAGCCCAGCCGGCTGCCACCTCAGGTCAAGATGATGCCGCCGTCGACCTCAATGGCCTGACCTGTCAGGTAGCGGGCGTCATCGCTTGCCAGGAAGGCGATCACGCCGGCGATCTCGGCTGGATCTGCGAGTCGCCGGACAGCAGTATCGGCAGCACGCATATCCAACCACTCGGCTCCCGTCATGCCCAGCCTCTCCCCAACCTCGTTGGCGACCTCTTTGACCATGGCCGTAAGGGTGTTGCCGGGACACACGGCGTTGACGGTGATACCGGATGGGCCAAGCTCCATGGCTGCCGACCTGGTAATGCCGATCACGCCGCTCTTCGTTGCCGAGTACTCGGCTGATTCCGGCCAGCTGGTCTTTGCGGCCATCGACGAGATGTTGATGATCGAACCTCGACCCTGTGCGGCCATGGTCGGTGCAGCGAGGCTGTTGGATGTCAGCACGCCGGTCAGGTTCACGGCCACGATGTCGTCCCAGCGCTCGGCGGGGATCTCAGTAAGCGGCCCACCCACATAGATGCCGGCGCTGGTGACGAGGGTGTCGATGCGACCCCATTGCTCGACGACCGTTGCAAAGGCCTGCTCCTGTGCCGCACGTGAGCGAACGTCGCAGGTGAGTGCCAGAGCATCGACACCGAGTGCAGCCACGGCCTCGGCTGTGGCCTCGTTCTCCTTGACGTGAACGTCGAGGCAGGCCACAGCGGCACCCTCGGATGCGAACCGGAGTGCGGTTGCCTCGCCGATACCGGTAGCGGACCCCGTGACCAGCACTACGTGCCCGTCGAACCGTTCTGTCATTCCGTTCTACCCTCCTAGAAGTCCCGCTCGGTCATCCATGCAAGCAGGGTGTCAGCCACAACAGCCGGCTGTTCCGGGAGCAGCGCGTGCCCAGCATCTGCAACAACCACCAGCGTCGCACGTACGCCGAGGCGGTCAACGATGTCGTTGGCATTTCCCGGCAGGGCCACCACGTCGTCAGCGGGCTGCACAACAAGAACATCGGCGCTACCCGCCTCCCACCACACGCTGGGGTCATCGGCTTCGACCGCCCTTCCCTGAAGTTGGGCCACGGCCGGGAACCAGCCACCTGTCCACACCGATGGATCATTCCCGGGTGCGAAGAAGGCCGTGCCCACCGCAGCCAGGTGTTCTTCGGGTGTCGTGTCCGTGTCGAAGACACGCCTTAGTGCGGCCATGTGCTCGGGCGCCGGCCTGACCTGTCCACCGCAGGCCAGGAGCACCACACCGGCGACGAGCTCCGGGTGCCGGGTGGCCACCAGCCGCGCCAGCCGATTCCCGAAGGCGTGGCCGACAATGGTCGCTGGAGCCAGACCAAGGGCTTCGATCACGGTGGCGGCATCGTCGGCGAGGTCGCCCATGGAGACTTCCTCCAGTGACCCGGTGCTGCCACCAATCCCCCTCGGCTCCGGGGTGACGGCCCTGTAACCCTTGGCAGCGATTCTTTGAGCGAGGTCGTCAAAGTCGGATGCCCCACGACCGAGTGAGGGCAACATCACCACGGCATGCCCGGTGCCGAGTGACCTGACATGGACTGGACCGGCGGGCCCCTCCACCACGAGAGTTGCCCAGGCTCCGGCCGAGATGGGCGATGCCTTCCCGGCCACTGCTGGATCGCTGCTTTCGCTCCTCACGAACCGATTGTCGCGTACAGACCAGATACCCCTGCCACCGGGAAGGCGTCTGACCACACATAGCGCTGCCGCACAGCCGCGAGAAGCGTTTCGTTCGGCCGGTCGGCGTGCGAGACTCCCCCGCCATGGCCGAGCATGAAGCCGGATGGCAGTTCTGGATCGACCGCGGTGGCACGTTCACCGACGTGGTTGCCCGTCGCCCGGACGGTTCGATCACCACCCACAAACTGCTCTCCGAGAACCCGCGCCAGTACTCCGACGCCGCTGTCGCAGGAATCAGGCATGTCCTCGGCCTCGGTGCCGACAACCCCCTTCCCCCCGAGCTGATCGGCAGCGTCAAGATGGGCACGACCGTTGCCACCAACGCCCTGCTCGAACGTCAGGGCGAGCCGACGCTGCTGCTCGTCACCCGGGGGTTCGCCGACGCCCTCCGCATCGGCTACCAGGCACGACCAGAACTGTTCGCACTCGACATAGTGCTGCCGGAGATGCTCTACAGCGAGGTAGTTGAGGTTGACGAGCGGATGGGTGCACGAGGTGAGATCCTCACACCACTTGATCTGGAACGGGCCCGCTCCGATCTGACCCGGGCTCACGAATCGGGCCTCTCCTCTGTCGCCATCGCCCTCACCCACGGATACCGCTACACCGATCACGAGGAACAACTGGCTGCCCTCGCTGAGGAGGTCGGCTTCACACAGGTGTCGGTGAGCCACAGGGTCAGCCCCCTCATGAAGTTGGTGTCACGCGGCGACACGACCGTCGTCGACGCATACCTCTCACCGGTGCTGCGGCGCTACGTGAACCAGGTGGAGAGCCAACTATCAGCCGGAGGTGGTGAGGGCTACTCCCCTCTGCTCATGTTCATGCAGTCCAACGGTGGGCTCACCGATGCCCGCCACTTTCAGGGAAAAGACGCCCTGTTGTCGGGACCTGCCGGCGGTGTCGTCGGAATGGTCGCCACAGCAGGAAAAGCAGGCTTTGACCGCCTCATCGGCTTCGACATGGGCGGCACCTCGACAGATGTCTCCCACTACGGCGGTGAACTGGAACGCACCTACGAGACCGAGGTGGCGGGGGTGCGGGTGCGGGCCCCGATGATGCTCATCCACACCGTGGCCGCAGGCGGCGGCTCGATCGTCCACTTCGACGGTGCGCGAATGCGGGTGGGCCCCGACTCGGCCGGCGCCGACCCGGGCCCGGCCTGCTACGGCAACGGCGGCCCCCTCACGATCACCGACTGCAACGTGATGCTGGGCCGGCTACGTCCCGAGTTCTTCCCGGCAGTGTTCGGCCCGGGCGGAGACCAGCCCCTCGACGTGGACATCGTCCACCGTCTGTTCGCTTCCCTGGCCGCTGAGGTTGGCGCTGCCACGGGCGCTTCGAGCACCGCTGAGGAACTGGCTGAAGGGTTTCTCACCATTGCAGTCGAGAACATGGCCAATGCCATCAAGAAGATCTCTGTCCAGCGCGGCCATGACGTGACCGGCTACGTGCTCGTCTGCTTCGGTGGAGCCGGAGGCCAGCATGCCTGTCTGGTGGCAGACCGTCTGGGTATCGAAAAGGTTCTCGTGCATCCACACGCCGGCGTGCTCTCAGCTCTCGGGATCGGCCTGGCCGACGTACGCACGGTGAGCGACAAGTCGGTGGAGTCGGAGTTGTCAGAACAGACCCTCACAGCTGTGCTCGAAGTCGCCGGTCGCCTCGAGGAGGCTGGCCGGGTCACCGTCGCAGCGCAGGGGGTGGGTGACGGACACATCGAGGCGTTCGCCCGTGTGGCCGTCCGATACGACGGCAGCGACACGGCCCTGCACGTGCCGCTGGGCCCCGTCGTCGAGGTCGTGGCTGCCTTCGAGGCTGCCCACCACTCCCGGTTCGGTTTCACCTCGCCCGGCAAGTCGATGATCGTCCAGTCCGCCCAGGTTGAGGTGGTGGGGCACTCCGACACCGTCGCCTCAACCGTCGCAGCGACCGAGGTGGACGAGTCCGCTCCCCTGGGTGTGTTCGCCTCGGTGATGGACGGCAGAACCCACGACACCCCGTTTGTGGACCGCGAAACCCTCCCTGCCGGCAGCGCTGTGGACGGTCCCGCCGTGGTCATCGAGGCCAACTCAACGACGATCCTCGAACCGGGCTGGCAGGCAGTAGTCCGCGACACGGGCGACCTTCTCGTGTCCAGAGTTGTCCCCCGCCCCGACCAGGTTCGTCTTGGAACCGACCAGGCTGACCCGGTCCAGTTGGAGATCTTCAACAACCTGTTCATGAACGTGGCCGAGCAGATGGGCCTTGTCCTCGAGAACACGGCCGTGTCGGTGAACATCAAGGAACGCCTGGACTTCTCATGCGCCATCTTCGACCCGAGCGGCGACCTCATCGCCAATGCCCCCCACATGCCCGTCCACCTGGGTTCGATGAGCGAGACCATCAAGTCGGTGATCGCCCAGAACTCCGAACCGGGTGACCACCAACCCAGCCGCATGTCACCGGGCGACGTGTTCGTCCTGAACGCCCCCTACAACGGCGGCACCCACCTGCCAGACATCACCGTGGTCAAGCCTGTCTTCGAGGGCGAGGACATCATCTTCTACGTGGCCTCCAGAGGCCACCACGCCGACGTGGGCGGCATGACCCCCGGCTCGGCACCAGCCAACTCCACCTCTGTCGAACAAGAGGGGGTGCTCCTCAACGGCGAGAAGCTGGTCGAGGACGGCGTGTTCCTCGAAGATGACCTCCGGGAACTGCTGGCCACGGGCCCCTACCCTGCGCGCAGCCCCGACCACAATGTCGCTGACCTGAAGGCCCAGGTGGCCGCGTGCGAGAAGGGCACGATCGAACTGCTCGCTGTGGTCGACCACTACAGCCTCGCCGTGGTGCACGCCTACATGGCCCACGTGAAGCGCAACGCCGAGGACTCGGTACGGCGCCTGATCGGGACTCTCAGCGACTGTTCCTTCACCTACGGCACCGACGACGGCCACCAGGTGTCGGTGTCGATCACCGTCGACCGGGACACAGGATCAGCCACGCTCGACTTCACCGGAACCAGCGGACCGCATCCTGGCAACTACAACGCCCCCGAGGCGGTCTGCCAGGCCGCGGTTCTGTACGTGTTCCGCTGCATGGTCGCCGACGACATCCCACTCAACGCCGGCTGCATGGAACCGCTGAACCTGATTCTGCCAACACCCAGCATGATCAGCCCCGAGTACCCGGCTGCGGTCATCGCCGGCAACGTGGAGACCTCGCAGTTGATCGTCGACACCCTGTTCGGTGCTCTGGGCGTAATGGCGGCACCCCAGGGGACGATGAACAACTTCATATGGGGAAACGACCGCTACCAGTACTACGAGACCATCTGCGGGGGCGCTGGTGCCACCGCCGGACGGGACGGCTGTGACGCCGTCCACACCCACATGACCAACTCCCGCCTCACCGACCCTGAGGTGCTGGAGTGGCGCTACCCGGTCCTGTTGGAGAGCTTCGCCATCAGACACGGGTCGGGGGGATCTGGAACCCATCGGGGTGGCGACGGAACGGTCCGGCGGATGAGGTTCAACGACACCGTCACCGTGAGCCTCCTCACCTCACACCGGGAGGTCGCCCCCTACGGCGTGGACGGTGGAGCCCCGGGCGCCACCGGTATCAACCTGGTAGTCCGATCTGATGGCAGCGAGGAGTACCTGGCTGGCACCTCCAGTTGTGAGATACAGCCGGGAGACGTGATCCAGATCTCCACTCCGGGCGGCGGTGGCTACGGCAAACCGGGAGCCTGGAGCGAATCGACGGCTGGCTGATGACACGGTGCACACCTACATGCGACACTGCTGGTGCCTAACTCTGAAGGGGGAAGTGTGCCAAAGCGAGCGGTAATAACCGGCTGGGGAAAGTGCGTCCCGCCTGTGGCCCTCACGAACGCCGACCTTGAAAGGCTCTGCGAGACCGACCACGACTGGATCGTCGAACGGACTGGCATTCACAGTCGCCGAATCTCACACGTGGAAGGCACCGACCTGGCCGAGTTGGCTGGCCGTCGGGCACTCGCCAGTGCGGGCCTCGAACCAGAGGACCTGGACCTGATTCTCGTGGCCACCTGCACCCCGGAACTGCTCTGTCCGAGCGTGGCATCCATGATTCAGGACAGGCTGGGAGCGGTGAACGCTGCTGCATTCGACCTGAACGCAGCTTGTTCGGGTTTCGTCTACTCGACCGCCAATGTGACCGGCATGATCGAGTCCGGCTTCGCCGAGCGGGTGCTCGTCATCGGGGTCGAGAAGCTCCACATCGCAATGGACTACCGCGATCGATCAACCTGCATCCTGTTTGGAGACGGGGCCGGTGCCACCGTCTATGAGGCCACTGAGACCGGTGCCGGAGTCCTCTCGGTAGACATAGGTGCCGACGGCTCCAAGGGCCACACCATGGTCGTGCAGGCGATGGGAACCAAGGGTGACCCCTATTGGGGTAAGCCACCCGAGGAGACCCGCCTCTACTTCGAGGGCCAGGCGGTCTTCAAGATCGCCGTGCAGGGCATTGCAGCCTCGGCTGTCAGGGCACTGGAGAGGGCGGGCCTAACGGCCGACGACGTTGACCTGGTCATCCCCCATCAGGCCAACGCCCGCATTATCGATGCCGCCACACGCAGGCTCGGAATCGAGTCGGAGCGAGTATTCGTGAACATCCAGGACCTGGGCAACACCGCGGCCGCGTCGATCCCGATGGCAATCTCAGACGCCGCCGATGCCGGCCGCCTGAAGCCGGGGGACGTTGTGGTGCTGACGGCCTTCGGCGGCGGAATCACCTGGGGTTCGATCGTCATGCGCTGGGGCGAACGGGTCGAAGGGGTCCGGATCCACGAGGGTGAGCTGCCACCGACGGATGCCACCGTGTGGGACCTGCTCGAGTCGAACCTGGAGTTCTACGCCCCCCTCCACGCCGACGAGCCGCCGGTCCTCAGGCAGTAGCGGTCAGCGGCGGGAAGGTACCTCGCTGCCGGGTTCCTCAGGCTCGTCGTCGAACATCTCCGATGGGAACCCGGGGGCCCGCACGTCGGCGCCTGTGGCATCCTCGAGACGTCGGATGATGTTGGGTGACCACTCCCTGGACCCGTAGCGGTCACGGCCATCCTCGAAGATGCGCCGCAGGAGGGGCGACACCTCGAGCGGAACTCCCAGCCGACGAGCCAGGTCGTCAAATAGGCCCACGTCCTTGACCACCAGATCCATCGTGAAGTTGATGTCACGGCTTCCGTTCAGAATCACCTGGCTCTCCGTCTCGTGCACGAACGAGTTGCCCGACGAGATTCGAATGGCCTCATACGTGGTTCCCAGGTCCATGCCCGCGACCGCCGAGGTGGTGAGCGCCTCACACAACGACACCAGGTTCGCCGACGCCAGGTAGTTGGTGACCACCTTCAGGACCGATGCAGAACCCAGCGGTCCCGTGTGGAGTATCTGGCGGCCCATCGCCGTCAACACGGGCAGCACCTGTTCGAACGCCTCCCTGTCTCCGCCAGCCAGGATCGCGATGTTGCCTGTTGCCGCCCGGTGGCAACCTCCTGAAACGGGGCAGTCGAGGGCAGTTGCTCCGGTTGCCTCCACGAGAGCACCCAGCCGACGGACCTCGGCCTCGTCGGTGGTGCTCATCTCCAACCAGGCTCTTCCCTGGCCACCTGCCGAGGCGAAGCCGGCTATCACACCGTCATCTCCCTCCAGAACCTGTGCACAAGCGGCGGGCGACGGGAGACAGGTGACCACGACGTCACACGATGCCGCCAGGTCCCTGGCCGAGTCGGCCAATGTGGCTCCGGCATCAAGGAGAGGTTGCACAGCCGCAGCATCAAGGTCTCTCACGACCAGGTCGAAGCCGTTGCGGGCAAGGCTGCCGGCCAACTTGCCGCCGACGTTTCCGAGGCCGATGAATCCGATGCGCATGGCTGTCTCCGATCACGATGCTGCAGGATCAAGTTGAGCGAGGCGGACGCTACTCCCCCGCCGACGGGGGCCGAGGACCAGGTAGGTAACCTTCGTGCATGTTCCATCGAACCAACAGGCCGGCACGTAGTCGCCTGGCCAATGCCGCCGGCCTTCTGCTGACGGTCATAGGAGCAGGATCGACCGGCTACATCCTGTTGGGCCTGAGCCCGGTTGACGCCGTGTACCAGACCATCGTCACGGTCAGCACCGTCGGCTTCAGGGAAATCGCCGACGGTGTGCCAAGCACCACCTGGAAGGCATTCACATCGGTGCTGATACTCGTGGGCACGGGCTCGATGCTCTACGGGGCGAGCATCGTCATTGAGGGCATTGTCGAGGGCCGGATTTCCGGCCAGTACCGGAGGTTCCGCATGCAGCGCCAGATCGACGACCTGAGTGGGCACCTGATCGTGTGTGGAATGGGAAGGGTCGGCCGTTCGATCACCTCGTTCGTACAGTCGGTCGGACAGACCGTGGTGACAATCGACACCGAGGAGGCACGGCTGATAGCCAACGGCGGCATGTACGTGCTCGGCGATGCCACCAGCGACGAGGTCCTCCGCCAGGCCGGTATCGAGCAGGCCGGAACCCTCGTTACGGCTCTCGGCTCGACCGTCGACAACCTGTACGTGACCCTCAGCGCCCGCGAGATGAACCCTGACATGTTCATCGTGTCGCGCGCGGACGAGGCCGAGAGCATCACCAAGTTGCATCAGGTGGGCGCCAACAGGGTCGTCAACCCGTACGAGATAGGCGGCTACCGCATGGCGAGCCTTGCCACCCAGCCCAACGTCGCTGACTTCGTGGACGTGGTCGTCCACGACGGAACCTTTGAGGCGACGCTGCGCGAGTTCAAGATTCCCACAGGATGCAACTTCGAGGGCCAGACCATCGATGACCTCTCGGTTCGCAGCGCCACCGGTGCTGTGGTTCTCACAGTCCGAGATGAGCTGGACCGCTTCCACACCGACGATCTGGCCCAACGCCCCTTCGCCATCGGGGACGTGATCGTCGCCATCGGCTCCGATGACAGCCTTGAACGCCTTGCAAGGCTCGTGGGCTGCTGACCGGGCCCGACACCCTGTCGATCCCGTAACCTCCCACCATGGTTGAGCCAGACTTCACCCGTTTCGACACACGGGCCCTGCACGCCGGCCAGCAGCCCGACCCCACCACAGGGTCTCGTGCCGTACCGATCCACCAGACCACGTCGTATGTATTTGAGTCAGTGGACCACGCTGCGGGCCTCTTCAACCTGGAGGTCAGCGGCCATATCTACTCACGCATCTCCAACCCGACGGTCGCTGTCCTCGAGGAGCGCATTGCCGCCCTTGAGGGAGGCGTCGGTGCCGTCTGCACCGCCAGCGGCCAGGCGGCCCTGCACCTCGCGCTGGCAACAATTCTGGAGGCAGGGCACCACGTTGTGGCCAGCCGCAACATCTATGGCGGCAGCCACAACATGTTGAACCTGACCATGCCCCGGTTCGGCATTACGACCACCTTCGTCGACCCCCGAGACCCGCAGGCGTTCGCCGATGCGATCCGGCCCGAGACACGGCTTCTCTTTGCCGAGACGCTGGGCAACCCCGGTATCGAGGTGCTCGACGTGGCCGCTGTTGCCGCTGTTGCCCACGACCATGGTCTGCCTCTGGCGGTTGACTCCACGTTCGCCACCCCGTATCTGATGCGCCCCATCGAGCACGGAGCCGACATCGTCGTGCATTCGGCAACCAAGTTCCTGGGCGGACACGGGATTGCCATCGGTGGCGTTGTTGTTGACGGCGGCCGCTTCGACTGGGCGGCATCGGGCCTGTTCCCCACGCTGTCAGAGCCCTATGCCGGCTACCACGGCATCACCTTCACCGAGGAGTTCGGTCCCCAGGCGATGTCCATGCGTGCACGCGCCGAGGGCCTTCGTGACTTCGGTGCATGCATGAGCCCAGCGAACGCCTTCTACCTGCTCCAGGGCGTCGAGACCCTGCCCCTGCGGATGGCGCGCCACGTCGAGAACGCACGCAAGGTGATCGACATGCTCGACTCGAACGAGGCTGTCGAGTGGATCAGGCACCCCGAACACCCGAGCCACCCCGACCACGAGCTGGCGGCACGCCTCTACCCGAAGGGAGCCGGTGCCATGTTGAGCTTCGGTGTCCGCGGGGGCCGCGATGCCGGCCGCAAGTTCATCGAGGCGGTCCGTCTTGCATCTCACCTTGCAAACGTGGGCGATGCAAAGACGCTCGTGATCCACCCCGGTTCGACCACCCACCAGCAGATGAGTACCGAAGATCTTGAGGCCGCCGGAATCTCTGAGAACCTCATCAGGCTGTCTGTCGGCCTCGAGGATGCCGACGACATCTGTTCCGACCTGTCACAGGCCCTGCGGGCCTCCCAGCGCTGAGGTAGACGGGTGCGTCTTGTAGTCGACGGCAGAGGCGTCAATGCCGCCACCGGCGCCGTTCCCGTAGACCCTGACTCCACAGATCCACTCGTGGTGCTTCTCCATGGGGCCGGGATGGACAGGTCCGTCTGGTCGCAGCAGACCCGATTCCTTGCCCACCACGGCTACCGGGCCCTGGCGGTCGACCTTCCCGGCCACGGAGAGTCCGAGGGCCCTGCGCTCGGGTCGATTCCAGATCTGGCCACATGGGTCTCGGAACTGGCCGCCGAGTTGGGCGGTCCACTCCACCTGGTCGGACATTCCATGGGGTCCCTCGTGGCCCTCGAGACCGCGGCACACCAGCCTGCGTCGGTGGCCTCCATCGTGCTGCTCGGTGTGGCCGCGACAATGCCAGTCCACCCAGACCTCCAGGCTGCGGCCGATGCCGACGACGTTGAGGCGGCCCGCCTCATCACCTCGTGGGCACACGGAAGCCGTCAGCATGTCGGTGAGAACCCGACCCCGGGGCTCTGGATGCTGGGTGGAACCCAGGCCCTGCTGGAGCGTTGCGCACCCGGCGTGCTAGGCGCCGACCTGTCTGCCTGTTCCGCCTACGGAACCGGGGTTGAGGCGGCGGCCCTGGTCTCGTGTCCGGTCACGTTGGTGCTCGGCGGTGGCGACAAGATGACACCGCGGCAGGCGGCTGAACCACTTGTCGAGGCCTTCCCGGGCGGGGCCGACGTGGTCGAACTGCCTGGCACCGGTCACATGATGATGCAGGAAGAACCCGGTGCGGTACGGCAGGCGCTCATCGAGCACCTGGAGAGCGCCAGCCGCTGCCAGGAGGCTGAGCCCCCGGGCGGGTAGTTCAGTTCTGCGGCAGGTCCTTGAAGGGTGTCTCCTTGGCAGGGCCCGGCTCCTTGGGAAGGCCCAGCACCCTCTCGCCGACGATGTTGCGCTGCACCTGGTCGGTTCCGCCGTAGATGGCTGGCGCCGGGCTGAACAGGGTGACCTCCTGGACGCCTCCACCTGTGGCGCTGGATGATCTTGCCAGCATGCCGTCTGCGCCGATGACCAGGTTCCCGACGTCGCGGCTCCGTCGGACCAGTTCGCTCATTGCCAGCTTGGCCAGATTTCCCTCGGCTCCGGTTCGGCTGCCACCGGCCTTGGCCCTCAGGAGATTCCAGCGGTTGACCTCGCTGAGAATGTGAAGTTTCACGATCTCCTGCCTGACCACCGGGTCACCGGACCTGCCGGCATCGCGGGCGAGTTCGATCAGCCTGTTGATGCTCATGCCGCGGCCGGCCTCACCGTCGGGGCCGCCCACGGTGCGCTTGGCCAACTCACCGACGGTGTCGCCGAGACGACCGGTACGTGGACCTCCCGACAGCGAAACGGGCTGCCTGCCACCGCCCCCCAGGCTGGCCCTCTCGATCATGAGGGTGGTGTTGGCGACCTTCCATCCGTTGCCGAGCCCACCGATGACATTGGCGTCAAGCACCTTTGCCTCATCTATGAAGACCTCGTTGAACAGGGCGTCGCCTGTCATCTCGCGTAGCGGCCTGACCTCGACACCGTCCTGTTCCATGTCGAAGGCGAAGTAGGTGATGCCCTGATGCTTGGGGGCGTCCATGTCGGTCCTGGCGATCAGCATGCCCCACTTGGCGAGGTGTCCACCCGAGGTCCAGACCTTCTGGCCGGTGATCGTCCACTCGTCGCCGTCGCGAACAGCCCTGGTCTGAATGCCTGCCAGGTCCGAGCCTGCGTTGGGTTCTGAGAACAGCTGACACCATGCGGTTGAGCCGTCGAGGATCTCGGGTACGAACTGCTGGATCTGCTCGGGGGTTCCGTGTGAGGCAATGGTTGGTGCCGCCAACATCGGGCCAAGGCCGATGGGTGGGCCCACCACGCCGGCCTCGGCCAGACCTTCAGATATCGCTCCGCAGAGCGACCTGCCGTAGCCCCTGCCACCGGCCTCCTCGGGCATTCCCGGGTGTGCCCAGCGGTCGGCGGCCAGACGTGCCCACCACTCGGCGAGGGTCATGCCCGGGTCCCAGTTCCCTTCCAGCCAGCTGGCCAGCTCGGCGGTGACGGTCTCGACGGTCGGTGCTTCAGCAATTGTGGTGCTCATGGCTCTGATTGTTCCACGCGTAGGGCGGCAGGGACACGCCGGGCGAGAATCCCCCGCCAGCCCCCTTCCTGCACTTGAGGGGCGTCTCTCGCTAGGGTGTCGGCGCCCCGACCGCCACCGAGGAGGACCGACCGGTGCGCTGGTCGAACCTGTTCATACCGACACTCCGCGAAGCCCCTGCAGAGGCTGACGCCGTGAACCACCGACTCCTTGTGCGCGGTGGCTTCATCCGCCAGTTGCAGTCCGGCCACTACTCGATGCTGCCCCTGGGCTGGCGTGTTCACCAGAAGGTCGGCGAGGTGATTCGCCAGGAGATGGACGCCATCGGCGGCCAGGAGTTCCTGCTGCCGGCCATGCACCAGGCCTCGCTCTGGCAGAAGTCCGGTCGCTGGGACTCGATGGGCGACGAGATGTTCCGCCTCACCGACCGCAAGGGTGCAGACCTTGCCCTGGGGATGACCCACGAGGAGGTCTTCGCCACCTTGTCGCTGGAGTTGGCCTCTTACCGCGACCTACCACAGATCTGGTATCAGATTCAGTGGAAGTTCAGGGATGAGCCGAGACCCAAGGCCGGCCTCTTGCGGGTGCGCGAGTTCGCCATGAAGGACTCCTATTCGTTCGATATCGACGATGAGGGTCTCGACTCCTCGTTCGACATGCATCACGGGGCCTACCAGGCGATCTTCTCCCGCCTGGACCTCGATGCCGTCCCGGTGCAGGCCTCGTCTGGGGCCATGGGTGGCAGTGCCTCGGTTGAGTTCATGGTGGCCTCACCTGCCGGCGAGGACGACGTTGTCCAGTGCGGGGGGTGCGACTACGCCGCCAATGTCGAGCGTGCAACAGCCGCACTTGAGCCAATCCAGAACCGCGTCGGGTCCGATGCCCCCGAGTCGATTCCGACACCGGACATCCGCACCATCAAGGCCCTCTCTGATGCCGGGCACCCGCCCGAGCACCAGATCAAGACCCTCGTCTACCGCATCGACGGTTCGCTGGTACTCATCCTGCTGCGCGGTGACCACGCATTCCTGGAACAGAAGTTTGTTGACGCAACGGGAGCGATCGACCTTGTCCCAGCCGAGGCCGACGAGATCAGGGCGGCGCTGGGTGCCTCACCGGGAAGCCTCGGTGCGGTGGGCGTGACCGACCTGACCATCTATGCCGACCCGGCCCTCGAGGGGCGAAGCGGAATGACCACCGGCGCCAACGAGGACGACGTCCACCTGACCGGTGTGGACATCGCGCGTGACATTGCAGTTGACCGGTGGCTCGACATGAGGGGAATCGAGGCAGGTGAGCCCTGTGCGTCCTGCGGCGAGGCGCTCACGATCACCCGCTGTATCGAGGCCGGACACATCTTCAAGCTTGGGCGCAAGTACAGCGAGGCCATGGGGGTCTCCGTACTGGACGCAGAGGGTGAGAACAGGGTCCCGACCATGGGCTCCTACGGCATCGGTGTTGGTAGGGCAATGGCCGCAATAGTCGAAACCCACCACGACGACGCCGGCATGATCTGGCCGATGTGCGTCGCTCCCTTTGAGGTTGTCCTGACCGTTGTGAAGGTCGACCACGAGGGTTCCATGGCGGTCGCAGAGGCCGCCCACGGCGAGTTGCTGGCTGCCGGCATCGACGTGCTGCTCGACGACCGTGACGGCAGGCCCGGCGTCAAGTTCGCCGATTCGGAGCTGATAGGCATTCCGCTGAGGGTCACAATTGGACCCAGGGGCATCGACAGCGGCATGTTGGAGTTGACCATGAGGGCCACCGGCGAGCAACAGGACCTGCCTGTCGGCGACCTGGTCACACGTGTGGTTGAGCTGGTCCACGAGGGCCGCTCGGCCCGTCTCTGAGCCTGTAGCGTTCACCACCGATCCACGAAATCCAAGAGCGGAAACCATGACCAGGACGATTGACCGCAGCCTCCCAATCAAGCGCCACAAGTCGGTCGTTGCCACGGTCGACCTCCCCGGGGTCCCCGAGGGCACCAGGGGAAAGGTGAAGGTTGCCAACGGATTCTCCTGGTACCGCTACTGGGTGAGCTTTGACAACGGCGTCGACCTCGGTCAGGTCAGCCACGACAACCTCGTGCATGCCGGTGACTGGAAGCGCTACCAGGTTGACCGGATCGAGGCTGAGCGCCTGGCAGCCGAAGCCCCCGAGGTCTCAGACAGTGAGGCTGCCGACGCTGACCCAGACGGCGCAGGCGAAGCCGGCAACTCGCACGGCGTTCCCGAGCACCTCATCGAACGGAGCCGAGCCGCACGTGAGCGGCTCGGCGCCTGATACCCGCGTTTTCGTTTCACGCTCAGGCCTGCTTCCCACCGCGGTATCCTCAACCGTTCCCTTTCGGCCCTCGGAGGCTCCGTTGACGTTCAAGCCCGGCGACAAGGTCGTCTACCCGCACCATGGTGCAGCAATTGTCGAAAAGAAGGAGAAACGCAAGGCGTTCGGTGAGAACACCGAATACCTCGTTCTCCGGATGACCGACGGAGACATGACCCTCTCCGTGCCGGTCGACAAGGTCGAAGAGGTCGGCATGCGCTGGCCGATCAGCAAGGAAGACGTCGAGGACCTCTTCGAGGTTCTCCAGAAGCGCGACATCCGTGAGCCGGCCAACTGGTCGCGCCGCTTCAAGAACCATCAGGAGAAGCTGAAGAGCGGCGATGTGTACCAGGTGGCCGAGGTCGTCCGAAACCTGGCGCTTCGTGACGCAGCCAAGGGCCTCTCGGCTGGCGAGAAGTCGCTCTACACGAAGGCCCTCAAGGTGCTCGTGTCAGAACTGGCCTTCGCCCTCAACACACCTGAAGAGAAGGCCGAGGCCAAGGTCCAGGACGCCCTGACCTGACCTCAGGGTGAGGCATGAAACCCGCCCCGATCATGGCTTACAATCGCCTTGAGGGATGTTCCCTCGGGTTTCCCACCTGAGCGGAGGTGAGCCGACAATGACGAAGCGACGCATCGTCGTAGGGGTTGAGGGTTCCGGTTACGACCGGGCGGCCCTCATCTGGGCCATCGAGGAGGCACATCACCGTGACGCTGTTGTCGAGGTCGTCACCTGCTACTCCCCCACCTATGTCCCCGCTGCCCCTGACCTGGGCTACGTGCCACTCGATTCGTTCGACCTGTTGTCCGAGGTCGAGAAGATGCAGAGCGAGGTCATCGAATCGGCCGTCGAGTGCGCCGACCACCCCGATGTGGAGATCAGAAAGGTCGTAAAGAAGGGCCGGGCCGCCGACACCCTCATGGCTGCAGCCGAGGGCGCCGCCATGCTCGTGGTTGGCAACAGGGGGCGTGGTGGCTTCGCCGGCCTGCGTCTTGGTTCGGTCAGCCAGTCCATTGCCCACCACAGCCCCTGCCCTCTCGTGATCGTCCGGACGGGCCTCGCGGAAGACGACTGAAACCCGCGCCGGACCCGAGCACGGCCACCTACCGACGAGATTCCTTCGCAATTTCCTCTGGCAAATTGATGCACGGCGTTGTTTTTTGCGCGAGAGTGGAAGGGTCACGACAACGGCACCAGGGGGTTGCATGAACGACGCCGGGATACCAGAGTCCGAAGGCGAGGCGGTCGACGAGATAGTCAAGGTGGCCGGCCCGATTGGCGGGATGTGGGTTGCCCACAACTCGCACGGCATCTGCGGAAGCGGATTTGCCAACCTCGTCACCTTCGCCCGCTTCCGCGAGGAACTCCACGACCGAACCGGCAGGCCCGCAGCGCGGGCCGACGGACTTCCCGATGACCTCTATGACCGCATCGAACGGTCCTTCAACACCGGCCGACGCGATGAGTTGACCTTTGACCTTCGTGGCTCCACGCCCTTCCAGCGGTCCGTCTGGGAGGCCAGCCTGTTGATCCCACCCGGAGAGACAACGACCTACGGCATGCTGGCAAAGGCAATCCACCGTCCCAACGCCGTACGTGCGGTCGGTACCGCCCTGGGAGCCAACCCGATACCGGTTCTAATTCCGTGTCACCGGGTCAAGCGCTCCGACGGCGATTTCGGTGGCTACGCCTTCGGCCTGCCGATCAAGGAGCGCCTATTGGAGCGCGAAGAGGTCCGGGCTGTCGCCTGACTCCTCTTCCACGGTCAGCAGGGTGGACGCCTCCACAGAGGGCCGCATTACGACTGAGGTGCGCGGCCGGATCCTGCTGATAGGAATCGACAGGTCGGCCAAGATGAATGGCTTCACGCCTGTGATGATGGACGGGCTGGTTGAGGCCTACACCCGCCTCGATGAGGACTCTGACCTGTGGTGCGGGGTGCTCTTCGGACACGGCGACCACTTCACAGCCGGGCTGGACCTGCCGAGGTGGCACGAGCGCATGAGGTCGGGAGAGAGGCGCCGCGGCACAGGTGCTGTTGATCCGACAGCCCTGGGTCGCAAGTGCACCAAGCCCATCGTGACCGCCGTCCAGGGCGTCACATACACCCTCGGAATCGAGTTGATGCTGGCCGGAGACATCGTGGTCGCTGCAGACGACTGCCGGTTCTCACAACTTGAACCGCTCCGCGGAATCCACGCTGCGGGTGGAGCCACCATCCGATTTGTTCAGCGGGGCGGCTGGGGAAACGCCATGTACCACCTGTTGACCTCTGATGTGTTCGATTCCGCGGAGGCGCTGCGGATTGGGCTGGTGCAGGAGGTCGTGCCGGCCGGTACGCAGTTGGCACGGGCCCTGGAGCTCGCCGCGGTGATCTGCGAGGGGGCACCTCTGGCTGTGCAGGCCACCAAGGCCTCGTCAATGCGGTTCGTGGAAGAGGGAGAGGCGGCAGCCATTGCCGCTCTCGGACCGACGCAGGTGGAGTTGGCAGCGACGGAGGACGCCACCGAGGGCGTGGCGTCGTTCGTGGAGCGCAGGATGGGCGACTTCAAGGGCCGCTGAGTCCGGATTTGCAGGGGAATTGGGGGGCTGCCCACACGGCATACACCCCTACACTTACGGCGACCCGGGATGTGGCGCAGCCTGGCAGCGCACCTGCTTTGGGAGCAGGGGGTCGGGAGTTCAAATCTCCCCATCCCGAC